>Ga0316201_10001217_pt1 | contig 16961 bp, 15 predicted proteins | sample CS6wburrow_MG_FD_204516 | JGI IMG/M metagenome (GOLD analysis project Ga0316201, IMG submission 204516) | Coastal sediment microbial communities from Delaware Bay, Delaware, United States - CS-6 worm burrow | ecosystem: Environmental > Aquatic > Marine > Coastal > Sediment | place: USA... | reverse complement strand
TACAGTCCTTCGATCGTTCCGGGACAGCGGCACCGCAACGAAGCCTATGGCCAGCACGGCCATGACGAAAATTGAAACCCCAAATTCAGCGGACATATCCCTATCCATTCCAGCTCATTCAGCGACCTTCGGGTCGCGTTTCACATTATTATCAACACGGTTTTCAGCACCAGAAGGTTCCGCCTTTTGGCAAATAAAGGAACGAAAGACCGGAAATGACCGGTGGAAGTAAACGGTGCCCACGAAATTTACGAGAAATTCCGGTTTTCTTCCGTGCTGCAGGTCCGCTGTCGCAAAATGCGGACAGGCCGATTTCAGTGTATTTTCCGTTCAGACCGGCAATTCATGCGTTTTTGTGAGCCATGTCACAATAGTTCGATACTTCGCTATTAACCTGTGTAAGCACTTGCACGAAAAAGAAGAAAGCCTTGGGTAGTACGATCCAGATTCTGCTGTATGCCATCCCTGTCATGCTGATCTTCGCATGGTATTTACGTCGCCATATGCGCAGGGAATCGACTGGCCTCGCAGCTTTGAAATCAGCAACAGAAGAAGGCCTTATCGAGCCGCCCACGCTGCATCCCGAGATCGATCACAAACTTTGTATCGGGTGTACTAATTGCGTGGCCGCCTGCCCCGAGCAGGGTTCGCATCAAGTGCTTGGCATGATTCGAAAAAAGGCTCATCTTGTGGGCCCGACCAACTGTATCGGTCACGGCGCTTGCAAAGCCGTATGTCCCGTCAACGCGATCACGCTGGTATTCGGAACTTCCCGACGCGGTATCGATATTCCGCTCGTCAACCCTGATTTTCAGACCAATGTGCCGGGCGTATTCATAGCGGGCGAACTCGGCGGAATGGGCCTGATCAAGAACGCGGTCGAGCAGGGTCGTCAGGCGATGGTGTCCATTGGGAAACTCCTGCAAACGCCCCACAAGAACGCACTCGATATCGTCATCATTGGCGCGGGACCGGCGGGGCTTTGCGCGACACTTGCCGCGACCGAGGCGAAGCTCAAGTACGCAACGGTGGAGCAAGAGGAACTGGGCGGAACTGTCGCGCATTTTCCTCGTCGCAAACTGGTCATGACGCAACCCGCGGTGCTGCCGATCGTCGGCAAAATGAATTTCAAGGAAGTTCAGAAGGAAGAACTCATCGACTACTGGCGCAATGTCGAGCAAAAAACCGGCATTGTTATTAATTACAGTGAGAATGTCGAAACGGTTGAGCCTGCGCCGAACGGCGGCTTCGTCGTCAAGACGAGCAAGCGAAATTACAATACAAGGACCGTGCTGCTTTCGATCGGGCGTCGCGGATCCCCGCGCAAACTGGGGGTACCCGGCGAAGAAATGAGCAAGGTCGTTTACCGTGTGATCGACCCGGCGCAGCATCAGAATCAGAACGTATTAGTGGTTGGGGGTGGTGACAGCGCGCTGGAGGCAGCGACCACTATTGCGGAGGAGCCCGGAACGACTGTTACCTTGTCCTATCGTTCTGACGCGTTTTCACGGGCCAAGCCAAAGAACCGGCAGCGAGTCGAGGAAATGTCGGCGGCAGGACGCTTGCGCGTCCTGTTCAGTTCGAACGTAAAATCAATTCGCGAAGGCGTCGTCGAGATTGCGCACGGTGATGCGCTGGAAGAGATCGCGAACGATGCAGTCGTCGTCTCGGCCGGCGGCATATTGCCAAGCGCTTTTCTCAAGACGATCGGTATTCATGTCGAGACCAAATGGGGTACCGAATAATCGCGTGCCGGAATTTGACGCAAGTTTTTACATTATCGTCGGCGGCAGCTTCTTCGCAGCGCTGGTCAACGCAGCGTTTTCCGCCGGCGGCGCCGTGATCATCCTTGCCATCACCAGCCTTGTCTTACCGGTTTCCGCGATTGTGCCGATCCATTCGACGCTATTGATTGGCTCGACCTCCTCACGCGTGCTGTTGTTTCGGCACGAAATCAGCTGGAAAATCGCCGGCCCGTTTCTCGTTGGCAGCGTGATCGCCGTCGCCATTGCTTCGCGAATATACGTCGAGCTACCCGAGACCATCATTGCGATGGCGATCAGTATCGTCATGCTGATCGCCATCTGGCTGCCGGATGTCCATTGGCGACCGAAGCTCCGGCATCCCTGGGCGGTTGTGGGCTTTGTTCACTCCTTTTTGTCGACGCTGTTTGCCTACGGCGCCGTGTTCCACGCGATCATCTTGCATACGGATCTCAAAAAACGCCAAATCGTTGGTACGATGGCGGCCAGCCTGACGGGCATGGGCCTGTTCAAAATCACGGGTTACACACTGAATGGATTCGACTACGCACCCTATCTGCCGATTATTGTTGCCTCGATTGCCGCCGCGTTTGTGGGGACCTGGGTGGGCAGGCTGGTGATTGACCGAATTTCCGAGGCCGTGTTTCGCGCCGTTTTCCGGTTGCTTGTGACCGTCACGGCGATCCGCCTTTTGTACGTAGGGCTATTCAGTCAATCATGAACTTGATGGAATTTTTCACAGAGCGCGCGTCAGGCGGCCAGCCGCTGGTGTTGGCAACGGTATTCGAGACCATTGGCTCGACCTACAGCAAGGCTGGCGGGCAGATGATCATCGACAGCGGCGGAAATTTCTGCGGCATGCTGTCGGGTGGCTGTCTGGAGGGCGACCTGGTGGAACGCGCCCGGCGTGTTATTGAATCCCGTGTCGCGGAGACCGCGAGCTATGACCTGAGTGCCGATGACGAACTCTGGGGACTTGGCGTTGGCTGCGACGGCACGATGCGTGTGCTGCTGCAGCCACTGACGATTGACGATGGCTATCAGCCGTTTGTCGCTATTGCCGAGATCCTTGGTGGCCAGGAGTCGGCCGACATGGCCATCGTAATCAGCTCTGACTCAGCAGAGATTAGCGCAGGCGCATCCGCGCTTTGGCGAAAGGACGGCGGGCTTAATTTTGGCATGAGCGAGGCATTGGCCGATGCTGTTGCCGCTGACTTCGGCGAAAGTTCGCCGCCGAAGATGCGTCAAGTGGCAACCTCGGAAGGCTCCTGCGTGGTGCTAGTCACGCGTATCGAGCCGGCCCCTGCGTTGCTGGTGCTCGGGGCAGGGCTGGATTCGGAACCCGTTGTGCGGATCGCGAACGAACTGGGTTGGCGAGCCACGGTCTGCGACCACCGGCCGGCCTATATCGAGAGCCGTGTTTTTCCGGGTCGTACCAGGGTCTTGTGTTGTCCGGTTGTCGAACTTGATCAGCACATCAAGCTTGACGAGTTTGATACGGCTATCGTGATGAGCCATCACCTGGCGAGTGATCGCTCCTATCTGCAACAGCTCGCGGCGTCGAGCGTCGGCTATATCGGGTTACTCGGCCCCGTCGGTCGGCGCGATCGACTGATGAGTGAGTTGGGTGACATCGCCAATGCCCTGGAGGGCCGCCTGCATGGACCTGCCGGAATTGACCTGGGTGGTCGGGGACCCGGGCCGATCGCGTTGTCCATCATTGCCGAAATGCAGCAATATTTAAGTCAGCGCGGCTAGGTCTTCAGGTGTATCGATGTCAATGGCGGCCGGTTCGAATCGAACGGTTTTCAGCTGAAATCGATCGTCCCCGAAAAGCGCGTGGGCGCCCGTGTCGCCATCTAGCTGGCAGAGGTCATCGAAGGTCCCGCGCGGCAGGAGCACAGGCGGCCCCTGCACGTCGTCGTATGCGGTCGCAACAATTTCCGTGTCTGAACCCGACCAGTTGTCCAGCAACGCCAACAGATGATTGGTCGTGACCAGGGCCTGGTCCGCCAATAGCAGCAGCAGGGCATCCGCGCAGTGGCGGCATGCTCGGGCGGCGACCGCGATGCTGCTCCCCAAACCCTGTCCATAGTCTTCATTGACGACAACAAACCCTGAATTGCCATTCATGGCCTGAAGCACGGCAGACCCGTCGTGGCCGATTACGGTAATTACGCGATCATCACAGGCCCGGGCGGCCGTATCGATCGCTCTGCGCACCAGTGGAACGTCATTCAGCTTGACCGTCTGCTTGGTTGTACCGAATCGAGACGAGCTCCCGGCTGCGAGGATGACGGAGAAAATGTTTTGTGGCAGGTTGGCCATTCTTTCTTAGTTCAGTTCAGTGGAGATCTGAAATTACCACCAACACCGGCCGGCAGGGAATTTCTTTCCTTGTTCTACAAATGAGGTGTATGCGTAGTTATACGAAGTGCGACTTGACTCGCTGCGGATTACGCTAGAGTTGCGCAGTGGCGAGGAGACGATCATGAAAAAGACGATACTCTGTATAGTCGAACTCGATAACGCTCCAGACGAAGTTGTCGCGCGCGCGACCTGGCTCGCAAAGCTCTTCGATTGCGACCTCGAGCTGGTTTTGAGCGAGCCCACAGCAAACTACCTCGGCGAGAGCTTCGTCTATTTCACAGAGATGCGGATGCTCGCCGACTCCATAAAGAATGAGCAGGACGCTATTCTGCAGCAGCTTGCGTCGTCCGCTGAGGATGCGGGCATTACGGTTCGTACGAGCGTCTCTGTCGAGCGACCCGAAGCCGACATGATTGTCGAGAAAGCGGAATCTTGCGAGGCGTACTTTGTTATCAAGGGAACCAATTACCACAGTCCTTCCGAGCGTGCTTCACTAGCCCATACCGACTGGCAGCTGATCCGCAAATTGGATCGCCCTCTGTGGTTTGTGAAGCCGTTCGAGTGGAAGGACTCGTCAGTCGTGATCGCGGCCGTTGACCCGGTTCACAGCCATGACAAAACGGCCAACCTGGATCGCGAGATTATCAAGAGCGGCCAGAAGGTCGCCGAAAAGTGCGGCGGCAAGCTGCTGCTATTCCATACCTACCAGCGACTTGAGGAGATCGGCGCGCGGGTAACCTGGAGAATCAAGCCAGAAAAACTCGTGATCGAAAAACTCGACGAGAACATTCGAAAAGAGCATCGCGAAGCCCTTGATAAGCTGGCCGAGGAATGCGGGATAAGCGCCGGCGCGGTTCATCAGCTTCCGGGCCGCACGCACGAATTGCTGCCGACGTTTGCACGTGCCAACAGCGCGAGCCTTGTCGTCATGGGCGCGTTGTCCCGGTCTGGACTTAAGCGGCGTATTCTGGGTAACACGGCGGTCAAGGTTCTGGACCATCTGCGCTGCGACGTGCTGGTGGTGCATGCTTAGCCATAAATCTGCTTCATGAGCGGCGCCATTTTTCGCGGGCCGACCATGCTCGTCGTGGTCAACAGACCGGCCATCATCGCGCCGGTGACGCCACAGGTGAGCGTGTCCTGACCGGTGAGCCACAGGCCTGGTATTTTGGTTTGCGGTCGCAGCCATTCTTGTTGCATGCGTTCAGACGTGTGCGCAAGGCCGTATAGCTCGCCCTGGTGGTAGCCGCCAAACCAATTGGTAGATAGCGGCGTAGATACCTCGAAGTAGTCGACCTTGTCGCGAACCTGCGGCAATTTTTCATACAGATGCGCCATCAAGCGTTCGCCCAATTGCGCCTTGAATGTATCGTAGTCTTCTCCGCGCTTGCCCCAGGTCGTGTCGCGCCATTTCGCGAACCACTCGAACGGTGCGGGTGCGACGATCTCAATGGTTGACGTCCCCGGGTGGCGGTTCAGGTAATCCGGGTCTTTCGCCGACGGGAAAGAAATGTAAACGACCGGGAACGGCGCGTTCTTGTCCTGCAGGAATGCCTCAACGGCAGCGTCATAGTCACTGCCCGGATAGATCCAGAAGTTGGTCTTGGGAAGACCGAGCTCCTCGGCGGTGCCCTTTAGCCCGATGTACACACCGAGATGGGCAAAGCTGGGTTGTACATGGGTTAGTTTCTCTGTGTAGCCGCTTTTTTCGACGAGTGTGGCGGGCAGCAAGTGCTTAAACGTGTTCTCGACGCCGGCCGACGAGACGACGCAGGCGCAGTCGATGCGATGGCCGTCCTTCATCCTGACGCCGCAGACTTTGCCGTCTTCCACGAGAATTTCATCGACCTGTGCGTAGGTAAATACCTCGCCGCCGGCCTTTTGAATTTTCGGGATAATGCTCTCGGCGATTTTCCAGGCGCCGCCGACAGGGTAGTAGCCACCGTACAGATAATGGCGCGCAATCATTGCGTGGACCATGAACGTCGACTGTTTCGGTGGCAGTCCCATGTCGCCCCATTGCCCGCACAACACGGCGATCAAGTCCTGGTCGTCCGTCAACTTACTGAGCACATCGTAGGTGGTGCGAAAAAACACGTCTGGTGTTTTCCAGTGCAGATACGGTTTCGCCAGCGTCTGCTGCCATGGCTTCATCGCACGGCCCATGCCGAAAGCCGATAATGCGCCACCGCATTTGGCGAGCAGTTTCATGTATTCGTCGATCGCCTGTTGTTCGTTCGGAAACTGCCGTATCAGGTTGTCGCGAAACTCCTGCTTGCCCGCCTTGGCGTTGAAGACCTTGTCACCGACAAAGAACCGATCGTACTCTGCGTCCATCGGCGCCCATTCGAGATTGCCCGACGACAGGAAGTCGAACATGCGCCGGGTCTGTGTCTTCGCGCCCACGTCGCCGATGTAATGCACGCCAACGTCCCATTCATAGCCGTTTCGCTCGTAAGAGTGGGTGTAGCCACCGGCCGTGTAGTGCTGTTCCAGTACGCAGACTTTTTTTCCGAGTTCACTGAGCAAGGCCGCGGTCGTGAGCCCGCCCATACCCGAACCAATAACGATGGCATCGTATACGGGCGCGAGTCGTTTGGGGCGGTACCGGTAGCCGATACGGAGCGTGCTGGGGGTCATTGCTGCCATATGCGAGGCATTCTATAGGCAGTCGGGCCTCCAGTCGTCCTGTATTTGAAACCGTTTCGGGTTAGGCGCTAAGCGCCAACTTTTGCTTCCATCCGGGATACAGCTGGTCCGCGTCGTGCGAAAAACTCTCGAACGCCCGGGCGAGCTCGAAGTGGTCTCGCGCGTATTCGACAACATCGGCCCCGGCTCGCCAGCACTGCTCTGCCTGGCGCATAGAAATCGCGCCGGCTGCCGCGCCATCAATATGGCCGTAGGATCCACCGCCGGCGGTCATGACAACGTTGGAGTGCCCGAGATTCTCGAAGAAGCCTGGAATACGCAGGGCGTTCATGCCACCGGAAATAATGGGTGTCGTGGGTTTCATTCCCAGCCATTCCTGGTGGTAATACGGACCATCCGCGCTGTCTTGCTCCAGCATGTAAGCCGTAAACCGGTCGGACGCTTCTCCTTCCATCTTGCCGAAACTCATCGTACCCGTGTGGATTCCGGAAGCGCCCTGGAACCTCGCCATCTTGCAATGAACAAATGCGGTGTAGCCGCGTTTTGACTGCGGTGATGTCACTGCTCCGTGGCCGGCGCGATGATAATGCAGGTACTGGTTCGGGAAGCGGCGTCGGGCGGTTGTTACGGCCGCCGCGCCGGCCACGTAGCCGTCCACGAGGAAGGCGACGTGGTCAGCCAGGTCGGCAAAGGCCTCGAGAATATACTCGCCACGCGTGACCATCTCGTAGTGATCATCTGCCGTGATATTGGCCGAGAACAGTTTCGCCTCGCCGGTCTCGTCCTGTGCACGTCGCATGGCGTCCACGACAAGGGGGATGGTCACTTTCATCGGCGCAAACACCTGGTTGCCCTGCGGCTCATCGTTCTTGATGAAATCACCGCCCAGCCAGAAGTCGTAGCAGGCATCGGCGAACGGCCGCGGGCGAAGTCCGAGTTTCGGTTTGACGATCGTGCCAACGATGAATCCACCGTCGACGTGCGGACGCCCAAGAACGCGCCAGAGGTCGGATATCGTGGTTGCCGGCCCGTCGTAAAGCCGCAGGTACTCCGGCGGGAAGTAGAAGTCGTGAATTTTGGCGTACTCGACGTCACCCATCCCCTGGTTATTGCCGATGGCGAGCGTCAGAAATGACGCCATCATCGCCCGACCGTCGGTAATGTTCCGGTCAAATAACGCGACGGGATAAGCGAGTTTAATCAGCTCCTTGCTTTCGTCGGCTTCGTAGACAATCGCATCCACACCGCGCGTGAACGCGTCGGTGGTCGAGACCTCCACGTTTGTTCCCGTGGATGATTCCGCCGCGAAATGCGCGGCGGTTTCGACGTAGCCGCCAAAGCCGTCTTTTGGACGCATGTGGTAGGCAACCAGGACGTGCTTGCCGTCCTTGATTAACTGGTCTTCTTCAAGTTTCAGATCGACGTATCTGTTGGTTTGGTCCAGCGCCATGATGCTATGCCCTTGGTATGTGATTGACAGCTACCCTAACGGATGGAGTAACATAAGGAAATTCATAAGTTTTTATCAAGATAATAAGGATTGCTTATGCATATGACCTTACGGCAGCTGCAGTGTTTTTCCGCGGTCGCGAGAAACCTGAGCTATACGCGCGCGGCGGAAGAGCTGCACTTGACGCAGCCGGCTGTGTCCATGCAGATCCGCCAGCTCGAACAACAGGCGGGACTTGCACTGACCGAACAGCTCGGCAAGCAGGTCTATCTCACCGAGGCGGGTGAAGAGGTTCATCGATACGCCAAGTCAATCCTGCAGCAAATTGACGAAATGGATGACGTACTGGACAAATTAAAGGGATTCGCGGGAGGCCGTTTGCGAATCGCCGCCATCTCATCCGCAAATTACTTCGCCCCCAAGTTGTTGGGCACGTTTCATCAGCGATTCCCGGATGTCAGCGTCAGCATGGACGTAACCAATCAGTCGGCGGTTGTGAGGCATGTCAACGACAATGAGGTTGACATGGCAATCATGGGGCAGCCGCCGGAACACGCGCATCTCGAAGCCGTCGCGTTTATGAACAATCCACTCATTATCGTTGCGCCACCCGACCACAAGCTTGCCTCGCGCAAGCGCATTGCATTGAAAGAGCTGGAGAAGGAAGTGTTCCTGACACGCGAACCGGGTTCCGGTACGCGCGGCGCGATGCAGCGCTTCTTTCGTCAACAAAAGCTGAAACTGACGACGGGAATGGAGATGGGCAGTCTCTCCGGCATCAAGCAAGGTGTGCAGGCCGGCCTTGGCCTGGGACTTCTGCCCAAAGGCTCTGTCGAGGTCGAGCTGATGCTGGGACGGCTGGTCGAATTGAAGATAAAGGGGCTGCCGATTCCACGGCATTGGTACGTGGTTATGCGCAAGGGTAAACGCTTGTCCGTTGCTGCCGAAGAGTTCAGGCTACTGCTAACGAATGAAGCCGTCGATTTGCTGGCAGGCTAGGCGGATATTGCGATTGGCGCAGGGCCGGTGATGTCCGCGAGCGAGTCGTAAACCCGGTCTGCTCCAAGCTCGGCAGCAGGACGAGCCGTATAGCCGTAACTTACGAGCACCACCGCGACCCCAGCCGCTCTCGCGGTCAAAACGTCCGTTTCGCTATCGCCGACGTACAGCGTGGTTGCGGGCAAGGCGCCCAGGCGTTCAACGGTCTTGAGCAAGGGGGCCGGATCGGGCTTCCTTGGCAGCCCGGTGCACGACCCCTGGATTGCGTCGAAATAGCTCGCGACACCTAATTCCAGAACCAACTTGCGACAAAGTTCATCCGGCTTGTTGCTGCACAAGCCGATCCGGGTGCCCGCGGACTTCAATCGCTCGAGACAGGCCTCGGCACCATCGAAGAGCGTAGTCTCAAGGTTTTCCTGCCGTACGTATTCGTCATAGAAAGCGTCGGTTAGCCTGTCAATAACGTATTGGCCCGGATCGACGCCGAGACTCTGCAAAGCTCTGGAAACTAGCAAGGTTGGACCGCCGCCAATCATGAGACGCACATCTGCCACCGCCAGCGGCGGCAGATCATCCGAAGCCAGTGCGCGATTAAGCGCCCGCTGGATATCAGCCGCCGTGTCGGCCAGGGTGCCGTCAAGATCGAAGACAACCGCAGGTGCGCACTGAATCGTCATGCGACGAGTCTCGTATTCGCCGCGCTGGCCGCAATCATATGCTTCAAAATTGGCATCAGGATCAGTTCCATTGCAAGCAACATCTTTCCGCCGGGAACGACGATGGTGTTTCGCCGAGAGATGAACGCGCTGTCGATCATTGCCAACAGGTACGGAAAATCAATGTCGAACTTGGTCGGATCGCGGAAACGAATCACGACGAAGCTTTCGTCGGCCGTCGGAATATCACGTGCAATAAACGGATTGGAGGTATCGACCGTTGGCACTCGCTGAAAGTTGATGTCCGTGCGCGAGAACTGAGGCGTTATGTGTTTGACGTAGTCTTCCATGCGCCTGAGAATCGTTTTCGTCACATCACTTTCGTTGTAGCCGCGATGACTCGTGTCCCGATGAATTTTCTGGATCCACTCCAGGTTAACGATGGGCACAACACCAATCAAAAGATCTGCGAACTGGCCCACGTCGCATTCGTCCGTAACCATTGCGCCGTGCAGCCCTTCGTAAAGGAGCAGGTCGGTGTCGGTGGGCAGGTCCTGCCACGGCGTGAAATTTCCGGACGGAATTCCGTGCAACAACGCTTCGTCTTCGTTGTGAACGTAAAAGCGGCGTTTGCCGCCACCGGTTTCGCCATATTCCTTGAATAATTTGGCGAGATCACATAACAAGTTTGCATCCGGCCCGAAATGGCTGATGTTTTCGCCACGATTCGCCGCGTCTGCTATCGCGGCGGCCATGGCCGCTCGAGAATAGCGGTGAAAGCTGTCGCCTTCGATTACGCTCGCGGTTGCGTTCAGCCGTCGAAAGATATGCTCGAACGCCGTTTTCACGGTGGTTGTACCGGCCCCTGAAGACCCCGTTACTGCAACGACTGGGTGCTGCTTTGACATGCTTGCGCTCTCCCTCGGTCAATCGGGCCGCTCGCGGTAACGGTGCGGCACCAAGCTGGGGCCAAAATAGCACTTGCATGAATAATTAAAACTAAATCTTTTTTATAAATATCATAAGTAAAAACTTATGATGACGGTGGAGCTGTCGATACCGTGAATCGGGCGACCGCCACGCCGCGGCAAGATAGGTCAGAACGATTCCCAACGCTATTTCTAATAGCTGGCGTAATAATTGACCAGCGCTTCGATACCGTCCGAGTCCACCTGTTTCAGTTTTTCACCCATAGCGTCGAGGAGGTTCTTGCGGCGTCCATCCTTGTAGGATTGCAGCGCGTAGCGCAAATACACACCGCGCTGACCGTGTAAAGGAATGCCGAGAGCGTCGGTGACTGCAGGATCGTCGGGCCGAACGTGACACTTGCTGCAATGCTCCGCATGTATTTTCTCGCCTTTGGCCGCGAGCTCGCTGTTGTAGGGTTCATTCGAGTGGCCGCGCCGCTGGTTGGCATAGTGTTCGGCCAGGTCCGCAATGCGCTCGTCGCTCGTGTGCAGCACCGTTTCACACATGAGCGGCTCATAGCGGCACTGCCGTGCGCCGTCCTTGTACGCGTAGATGGCTTCTTCGATGTGCGTCGACGGCATGCCTGCGATGACCGGCGCGTCCAGGTTCTCTCTGGCGAGGCCATCGACGCCGTGACAATCGGCGCAGCCGCTCGTCAGGGTTGCCGCCGAACCTGTGTTAGCGACCTCCGACTCATCGGCAACGGTCTGCGCTGAGCAACCGATCAAAAGCAGCCAGAACAGGGCCGAGCAGCACTGCCAGCTTCGGGCCGCGGCAGAAGTGCTTGATTTCAAAATGGCTTGGTCTCGCATGTCGTCCTCTCCCAGCTCTCAAGTAAGCGTAATTACCTATGCGTTCGGTGATTCCCACTCTCCCACATGGGATACATCCTTAGTATATTAGAGCTAAGTCATATGCAATGTCGGAGTACACCTATGTGCCTAGCTGTACCGATGCAAATAACAAAAATAGACGGTTTTCAGTGTACCTGCGAGGCGAAAGGTATCGAACGGGAGGTCAGCCTGTTCATGTTGCAGGACGAGTCGCTCGAGCCCGGCGATCACATACTGGTCCACGTCGGTTACGCTATTCAGAAAGTCTCCGAACAGGACGCGGCCGATTCCTGGGCTCTATTCGACGAAATACTGGCCGCAGAAACCTGATCCGGCCGACCCCCGATAACACGAGGACAAAACGATGTGTGACACCTGTGGCTGTAATGTAACTCCGGGTAACGAACACCTGGTCGCCGCTGGCGGACATCTGGCCAAGACATCGGGCGGGCACGAATCCGTCGAGGTCCTGAAAGGACTTCTCGATGCCAATGATCACCAGGCAGCGCATAACCGCGAGCACTTCGAGCGCCACAATGTGCTCGCGGTCAACCTCATGTCGTCTCCGGGGGCGGGCAAGACAGCGCTGCTGGAGGCAACTATCGAGGCGCTGGGCGATGAGCTTCGTGTCGCCGTCGTCGAAGGGGATCTCGAGACGGAAAATGATGCGGAGCGAATCCGCAGAAAAGGTGTACCGGCCGTGCAGATCAGCACGGGCAGTGCCTGTCACCTGGACGCTCACATGGTGCACACCGCGCTGCACGATCTCGATCTCGATGGACTGGATGTGGTCTTCATCGAGAACGTCGGTAACCTCGTTTGCCCGGCAAGCTTCGACCTCGGTCAGCACCTCAATGTCACGTTGTTGTCCACGCCGGAGGGTCACGATAAGCCGTCGAAATATCCGGTGATGTTTCGCGCGGCTGATCTTGTCGTCATTACCAAAGCCGATTTACTGCAGGTGCTGGATGATTTTGATCCGGAGTACGCGACATCGTGTTTGCGGCAGCTGGCAAGTCAGGCACCGGTGCTCGAAATCTCGGCTCGATCCGGCGCAGGCATTGTCGAATGGGTCGACTGGGTCCGCGGCGAGCTAAACAATGTGAGAACCCCATCGGAAATGGCGAAACAGGTCAGCGGAGACATCGCGTGACACTTAGCGCTTCCGAGCGTTTAAAAGCCCTGCAATCGCTGGGGACTGACAGGCCAGTGCGCATTATGAACGTCTGTGGTGGCCACGAACGGTCGATTTCCGTGGCCGGACTGCGCAGCATTCTTCCCGACAACGTCGAGCTTGTTCCCGGACCGGGTTGCCCCGTTTGCATCTGTCCCGAGGAGGACGTTTACGAAGCGATCCAGCTGGCACTTCACGAAGACATCACGCTGGTTGCGTTTGGTGACATGTTGCGGGTGCCGGTTAATGCGCCCAAACGGGAGCCGCGTTCGCTGGAGCAGGCGAAAGCGGCGGGCGCGGATATCCGTCCCATCGCGTCACCGATCGATGCGGTGCGCATTGCGCGCGACGATCCGGATCGTGTGGTTGTCTTCTTTGCCGCAGGTTTTGAGACGACGACCGCGCCCGTCGCGGCGATGCTGGCCGAAGGCGTGCCCGAGAATTTGCTGGTGTTGTTATCGGGTCGGTTGACCTGGCCGGCCGTCGCCATGTTGCTGGACTCCGGCACGCCAGGCTTTGACGCACTGATTGCTCCGGGGCATGTGTCGACCGTCATGGGGCCTGAGGAATGGGAATTTGTCGTCGACAAACACGACATTCCCGCGGCGGTTGCCGGCTTCACGCCGACGTCGCTGCTCGCCGCGATGTACTCGGTGTTGCGGCAGCTGGCCGAAGGTCGCCATTTTCTGGATAACTGCTACCCCGAAGTGGTGCGACCTGGCGGCAATCTCGAAGCACGTCGGCAGGTACAGCAAGTCATGGACGTTGTCGACGCGAACTGGCGGGGAATCGGCATCATTCCGAAATCCGGATTCGCGCTTCGCGAAGCGTACGCTGCGCACGACGCGCGCAAGCGATTTCGTTCGTACGCCGACGAGTCTCGCAAGCGGGTCGGCGAGATGCCGCCGGGCTGTGATTGCGCCAAGGTCGTGCTCGGCAAAATCTACCCCAATCAGTGCCGTCTCTATGGCGCGGCCTGTACTCCGAGAAAACCGATAGGGCCGTGCATGGTATCGGATGAAGGCGCCTGCCGGATCTGGTGGTCGGCCGGCTACCGGGAAAACGAGTGGGAAGGCAGGAAAAAGGGGAGCGCTGTTGGCTGATGTGGCAGAGCAACTCACTGGTGTCGTTACGCAGGATGTCAGGGGAGAGCTTGCGGCCGCCCGACTAACGCTCGCGGGACACGTGCAGGGCGTCGGGTTTCGTCCGTTCGTTTACCGTCTTGCCACCGAAAACGGTCTTCTTGGATCGGTACAGAACCAGCTCGGCGAGGTCGAAGTCATTGCGATTGGTCGCGACTCGGATATAGCCCGATTTCGACGTGACATCATCGCGAAAGCACCACCGTTGTCGCGTCCTTCGATTACGCGCTTTGATTCAATCGATGTCTTTGCCGCGGAACGCTTTGAAATCATCGAGAGTTCGGCGCGCGCGGACGCGCAGATCTTCGTGCCGCCCGATTACTTTATGTGCGATGACTGCCGCGCCGAATTGCAGGACCCGAACGATCGCCGCTATCAGTATCCCTTCATCAACTGCACGCAATGCGGGCCGCGTTATACGCTAATCGAAGCGCTACCCTACGATCGCCCAAACACGAGCATGGCCGGTTTCCCGTTGTGCGTCGATTGCGAACGTGAGTACCGTGATCCGGCCGATCGCCGTTTTCATGCAGAGCCTGTCGCCTGCCCGAAATGCGGGCCACAATTGACGTTTGAGACGGCTGGCCAAAGCGACATAGCAGAGACACGCGCGGCACTGCAGGCTGCTGTCGACGCGATTCGGGGTGGCTCAATCGTTGCCGTGAAAGGAATTGGCGGGTATCACCTGGTGTGCGATGCCGGCAACCCGGCGGCGGTCAAAAAACTGCGTCACAGGAAGCTTCGCCCGGACAAACCGCTAGCCGTCATGTTTCCGCTTGAGGGTAGCGACGGGCTGGATGCTGTGCGACGTGCTGTCACGCTACAGGATGCGGAGGCTAAGCTGGCTGCAGGCCCGATCCGGCCGATTGTGCTCGCTACAAAGAAGTCGACCTGTGTGCTGGCCGACAACATCGCGCCCGGGCTGTCAGAAATCGGGATTTTCCTGCCCTACAGTCCATTGCACCAGCTGCTGCTTGACGAACTTGGCGGTCCCATCGTCGCAACATCCGGCAATATCAGTGGCGAGCCTGTACTGACGGGCAACGCCGAGGCATCGCATCGTCTCAGTAAAATTGCTGACGGCTTCCTGCAGCATGATCGCCCGATCGTGCGGCCCGCCGATGACCCGGTGTTCCGGCGTATCGACGGCCAGATGCGGCCGCTTCGAATCGGTCGCGGTTCAGCACCTCGCGAACTTGACCTCCCGTGGTCGCAAACAACGCCGTTGCTGGCGGTTGGCGGTCACATGAAAGGCACCGTGGCGTTGAGCTGGGGAAACCGAGTTGTCGTCTCTCCGCATATTGGAGAAATGGACAGCCCTCGCAGCCTGGCGGTGTTTGAGCAGGTCGCTACCGACCTGCAGGCGCTCTACGGCGTACGCGCGGCACGCGTCGTCTGTGATGCGCATCCGGGCTATACCACCCATCGCTGGGCGCAGCGCCAGCGCGAACTGCCGGTCGAGCAGGTCTGGCATCACCAGGCGCACGCCAGTGCTGTTGCGGCAGAGGTGAATCTCCCCGGGCAATGGCTGATGTTCGCCTGGGACGGCGTGGGGCTCGGGGAAGATGAAACGCTTTGGGGCGGCGAGGCGCTGCTGGGCAGCCCGGGTCAATGGCGTCGAGTGGCGAGCTTGCGGCCCTTCAGATTACCGGGTGGCGAACGGGCAGGGCGCGAGCCCTGGCGAAGCGCCGCCGCACTGCATTGGGAGTGCGGCCTGTCGTGGCCGGACTGTCCGGACGCGGACGGCCTCGCTGAATCCGCCTGGCGAAACCACGTGAATTGCCCTGAGACCAGTGCTGCTGGACGGCTGTTCGACGCGGCGGCCGCCATCATCTGCGACTTGCCCGCGACGAGTTTCGAGGCGCACGCGCCGATGATCCTCGAGTCACTGTGTCGCGGCCCTGCGCCAGCCGTTGAATTGCCGTTGGTCGAAGACGCCGGCGGGCTATTGCGCAGCGACTGGCAACCGCTGCTCGATGTCATTGCGAACCGCCAGCTTGATCCTGCATCGCGTGCCGACACGTTTCACTCGAGCATTGCGGCGGCTATATTGCGACAGGCCGAGTCCGTGCGTGAGAAACATGCAATTGATAACGTCGGCTTTTGTGGCGGCGTTTTTCAGAACCGCGTGTTGACCGAGCAGGCGGTCGGTCTCTTGCGCGACAACGGCTTCGAAGTCTATCTACCCAAGCAACTGCCCTGCAATGATGCCGCATTGAGCTTTGGTCAGGCGGCCGAGATCGCGGCGCGCGACGCGTTGCGATACCAATAGGAAATTCAAGCAATGGAAGACGATCGCATCTCACTCGCCCACGGGAACGGCGGCCGTTTCATGCGGGAACTCATCGAAGACGTGTTCGCACGCCAGCTGGCCGACAGCAAAATCGATGTGCAGGCTGATGCCGTCCCGATTGATCTTGGTGATGGTGAGGTCATGATCACGACCGACGGCTTTACAGTGCAACCACTTGAGTTTCCAGGCGGCAACATCGGCTCGCTGGCGGTGCACGGCACGACCAATGATCTGGCCGTTTCCGGCGCGCGACCGATGTACCTCACGTTGAACGCATTCATCGAAGAGGGCTTCGAAATCGCGCGCCTCGAACGCATTATTGGCAGTCTGAATACGGCGGCGAAAGAAGCCGGCGTCAAGATCAGCGCCGGCGACACCAAGGTCGTTCGTCGCGGCGAGGGCGGTGGCATCTACCTCGCGACCACCGGGGTCGGGATAAGGCTTCCTGGTGTACGACCGGCCATGCGTTTAATCCAGGATGGCGATGTGCTGCTCGTCAGCGGACCCGTTGGCGATCACGGCACGGCTGTCATGCTCGCGCGCGAAGAATTCGGTCTGCGTGGCGACCTCATTTCCGATGCGGGACCGGTGATGGCATTGACCGAGCCACTCCTGGCGTTGGGCGGTCTGCGCTTCATGCGAGACCCGACTCGCGGTGGCATT
>Ga0316201_10001216_pt1 | contig 16964 bp, 15 predicted proteins | sample CS6wburrow_MG_FD_204516 | JGI IMG/M metagenome (GOLD analysis project Ga0316201, IMG submission 204516) | Coastal sediment microbial communities from Delaware Bay, Delaware, United States - CS-6 worm burrow | ecosystem: Environmental > Aquatic > Marine > Coastal > Sediment | place: USA... | reverse complement strand
ATCTGCTGTAGATTCAAAACTGACAGTGATACTCGCCCGCAAACTTAATCAACGACTCATTCAGTACGGAGATCCCAGCGTATTATGGGGTTTGCCATGCAGTTCGAGGAGGCCGCTACGTTTATGATTAGTACGCGATAATTACCATTTCATTGGTCGTAGCTACGCTCTGATACGTTTCTATCCTAACGCTCTTAATCCTTTCTGATCTGTCTCCACAGCGAGAGTTTTTGTTCGAAGCTCAGCGTCGCATGAGCCGGGCTGGTTGACGGAAGTCTGGTCAGCGGAATCGTCGCCATTGCTAGCGGCAGTTTCGGGAGAACGTACCGTCTGTAACTCGTCTCCGCCATCGCCCCGTTGAAACAGACGTAACGGACACTTTGATGAGCCGAATAAAAACTCTCAAAATCATTTACCACTATGGAAGTACCAACAATATCAGTATCGAGGCTGCTCTCCCGGATGCACGTTTTCAGTACATCCCATACTGCAACATTATGTTTCAGTAGCTGTCTGCATCGCCCCTCATAAGCCAGGCGCCGATCGATATTGAAAATCGACTCCATCAGCAACCAGAAGGCGTTGCGTGGATGGGCGTAGTATTGGTTTGCACGAAGCGATGCCTTGCCCGGCATTGAGCCCAGGATAAGCAGTTCGGCGCTGGGGGAGGATAGCGGTGGAAAGCTGTATATAATCGTCACGATGCTGTAGCAGTCCGGTCCTTCGATTCAACCTTCTCTTCAAGCGTAAACAAAAAGGAGGCCGAAGCCCCCTTTCCGTTCAATTTGAGAATTGAAGGTTAGCCTTCATCCTTCTCTATCGCCTTCATGCTCAGGCGCACACGTCCCTGCTTATCCACTTCGAGAACCTTTACCTTCACGACATCGCCCTCGGAGAGCTTGTCGCTCACCTTCTCGACCCGCTCTTCGCAGATCTGGGAGATGTGGACCAGACCGTCGCGGCCGGGCAGGATGGTGACGAAGGCGCCGAAATCCATCAAACGCGCCACCTTGCCCTCATAGATAGTACCGACTTCGACGTCAGCGGTGATCAATTCAATACGCTTTTTGGCATCTTCACCGGCGGCTCTGTCGACCGAAAAGATCTTGATCATGCCATCGTCAGTTACGTCGATCGTGGCACCGGTCTCTTCCGTGATGGAGCGGATGGTGGTGCCACCCTTGCCTATCACATCGCGAATCTTGTCGGGATCGATTTTGAACGAGACGATACGCGGTGCATGCTCCGACATCTCCTTGCGCGGGGCGGAGATTACCTTGCCCATCTCTTCCAGAATGTAGAGACGTCCGGCCTTGGCCTGCTCAAGCGCAATCTGCATGATCTCGCGGGTAATTCCATCGATCTTGATGTCCATCTGCAGCGCGTTGACGCCGGCGACGGTACCCGCGACTTTGAAATCCATGTCCCCAAGATGATCTTCATCACCCAGAATATCGGTCAGAACGGCGAAGTCGTCGCCCTCTTTGATCAGGCCCATGGCAACGCCGGCCACCGGCGCTTTGATCGGTACACCGGCATCCATTAGTGACAGACTGGTGCCGCACACGGAGGCCATCGAGGAGGAGCCGTTAGACTCGGTGATCTCGGAGACCACACGGATCGCGTAGGGAAAATCAGCCAGGCCAGGCATGCAGGCCAGTACGCCCCGCTTGGCCAGACGGCCATGGCCGATTTCGCGCCGCTTGGGACTGCCCACCCGACCGGTCTCGTTGACGCAGAAGGGAGGAAAATTGTAATGCAGCATAAAGGGCTCGCGATAGGAACCCTCCAGCGCATCGATGATCTGTGCGTCCCGTTCGGTTCCCAGCGTGGTGACGACCAGCGCCTGGGTCTCACCACGCGTGAACAGCGCAGAACCATGGGTACGCGGCAGTACGCCGGTGCGCACGGTAATCGGACGCACTGTCTTGGTATCACGGCCATCGATACGCGGCTCTCCCGCCAGAATCCGGCTGCGGACGACTCTCTTCTTCAGTTTGTCTATAGCGGCGGAAACCTCAGCCTCGCTCCATCTGGACTCGCCACCGCCGCAGAGGGCGGAAATGGTCTCTGCTTTTATCACGTCGGTACGGCTGTAGCGCTCCATTTTGTCGGCAATGGTAAACGCATGGCGCAATCCTTCACCGGCCGCATTCTCGACCGCACTCTTAAGCTCGGCATCTTCCACCGGTGGCTCGAAGACCATTACCGGTTTACCCACCTCGGCAGCCAGCTCTTTGATCGCCGTAATAGCAACCTGCATCTGCTCGTGCCCGAACAGTACCGCGCCCAGCATCACATCTTCCGGCAGACCATCAGCTTCGGACTCCACCATCAGTACCGCTTTCTCTGTGCCTGCAACAACCAGATCCAGATCGGTGTGCTCGTTTATGCCGCTGCCGGGTGCGTTGAGCAGGTATGCGCCGTCCTTGTATCCAACACGGGCGGCACCGATGGGACCGCTGAACGGCAATCCGGAAATACACAGCGCCGCTGAAGTACCCAGTAACGCCGGAATCTCGGGATCCACATCCGGGTTAAGCGACATGACGGTACAGATTATCTGCACCTCGTTGGTAAAACCCTTTGGAAACAGGGGGCGGACCGGACGATCGATCAGGCGGCAGACCAGGATCTCTTTCTCTGCGGGGCGGCCCTCGCGGCGGAAGAAGCCACCGGGGATCTTGCCCGCGGCGTAGGTCTTCTCCTGATAGTCGACGGTCATGGGAAAGAAATCCCGACCCTCCATTGCGTACTTGGAACCCACCACGGTGCATTGAACCACGGTACCTTCCATGTCGATCATTATCGCGCCATCCGCCTGACGCGCTATTTCGCCGGTCTCCAGCGTCACTTTATGATCGCCGTATTGAAACTCTTTCTTGATAGGAGCCACTATAGTGTCCTCAATAATTTTAAAGCCGTTGTTAACGGCGCAGGCCAAGGTTGGAAATCAGGGTGCGATAACGCTCCACATCCTTCGATTTCAGGTAGTCCAGTAGCTTACGGCGGGAGTTGACCATCCGCACCAGACCGCGGCGAGAGTGATGATCGTGTTTGTGCTGGGAAAAGTGCTCGGTAAGTTCGTTGATACGAGCACTCAGCAGCGCCACCTGCACCTCGGGGGAACCGGTATCGTTATCACCCCGGCCGTATTTCCCGATGATTTCGCCCTTCTGTTCTGCATTCAATGCCATTGTATTCTCCTCATTGATTAAGGTTGATAAAGGCCTTCCCCCGACAATGAGTTCAGAAGAGCAGACCGCTTCGATACCTGGATAGCCGGCACAGCCATTCAGGATCAGTTAACCGCTAATTATGATGCTTTTATCTGTGACGATCAAACAGGTTGAGACCTACCGGAAGTATCCTGAAGAAAAACCATCTACATCAATCTCTTCGGTGCCACTCGTCCATCGTCCAAGATCTCGCCGACTCCGATAAAGTCACCTTTATGATCATACAGACGCACTCTTCCAGTGGTTGGTGCATTGGGTATCTGCACCGGCTGTCCCTGCTTCATGTAGTGGGTACTGTCGGAATTGAGACTGACTGCGGGCCAGTTACTGAGTGCGCTCTCCATCGGCAGTAACAATCCTTGCAGCGCATCCCTTCCTGCTTCAAAGGCGATGTTCAGGTCGTCCATGCTAACCATCCTGGTGGCGTCAAAGGGCCCCACTCCGGTACGCCGCAGCGCTGTGACATGGGCACCACAACCCAGTGCCTCACCGATACCCTCCGCCAAAGTACGCACGTAGGTGCCTTTGCTGCAGTGCACGTTGAGTTCGAACTCCGGCAGATCGCAAGATATAAGTTCCAGTTGGTGCATTTGAATCGTACGCGGCTCCCGCTCTACTTCAATGCCGTCTCTGGCCAGCTTGTAGAGACGCTCCCCCTTGTGCTTGAGGGCCGAATACATTGGGGGTATCTGCTGAATCTCGCCGAGAAAGGTCTTCAGTACGTCCCTGATATGAGACTCCACGATACCCTCCGTCGGACGCGTCTCCAGAACGTCCCCTTCCGCGTCGCCGGTTGCAGTGGTCTCTCCCAGTTTGACCCGAACCCAGTAACGCTTATCGGCATCAAGTAGAAAAGCCGAGATTTTCGTAGCGGAGCCGAAACAGATCGGAAGCAGCCCCCCTGCCAAGGGGTCGAGGCTGCCGGTGTGGCCCGCCTTGCGTGCGAAAAACATGCGCTTCACCTTCTGCAAGGCGGCATTGGAGGTATCACCCAAAGGTTTGTCGAGCAGGAGAATGCCCTGCACATTGCGTCCTGAGTTGCCGCGTCGGCCCATCTTTGGTTTCCGGCTAATCCTGATGTTTATCTGAGTCTGATTTGACTGCTTGATCGATCAGATTGGAGAGTCTTTCGCCCTGCTCAACTGATTCATCGTGGACAAAGCGTAACTCCGGCAGCGTGCGCAATTTCATCCTGCGGCCCAGCTCGTGGCGAAAGAAGGGGGCTGCGTCATTCAACACCCGAGCGATTTCAATCGTCCCAAGCTTCCCCGCCATCACCGTGAAAAAAATCTTGGCATGTGAGAAATCACGCACTACTCTGACCGCCTGTATGGTGATCATACCGAGCCTTGGATCATCCAGCTCCTCACGCACCAGCGTCGCCAGTTCCCGCTGTATCTGCGCCCCGACCCGGTCGGTGCGCTTGAATTCACGCGCCATTCAACGCTCCCCGGCGCAACAGAGATAGAACAGTCCGTGGCCGGTGCATGGCAATCAGATCTCGCGCGCCACTTCGGTACGGTCGAACACCTCGATCTGATCTCCAACTCTGACATCATTGTAGTTTTTAACACCGATGCCGCATTCGGTGCCCGCCTTTACCTCGCTGACGTCATCCTTGTGCCGGCGCAGCGACTCCAGTGCACCTTCGTAGATCACAACATTGTCACGCAGCACCCTGATCGGGCTGTTTCGTTTGACCGTACCATCTACGACCATGCAACCGGCAATGGAGCCAAGTCTGGAAGAGCGAAACACGTCGCGCACCTCGGCCAGGCCGATGATCTCTTCTCGAACTTCGGGCGAAAGCAGTCCGGAAAGCGCCTTTTTAACATCATCTAGAATTTCATAGATGATGCTGTAATAGCGAATCTCCACGCCCTGCTCCTCGGCAATGCGTCGAGCCGTCGCGTCGGCCCGAACATTGAACCCGATTACCGCAGCGTTGGAAGTCAATGCCAGGCTAACATCGGATTCGTTGATGCCACCCACACCCGTTGCGACCATCTTAACCTTCACCTCATCGGTGGAGAGATTGGCCAGCGAGTCCCGCAGTGCTTCGATACTGCCCTGCACATCCGCCTTTACAACCAGATTAACGTAATTGACTTCACCTTCGGTCATCTGGGCGAAGAAATCATCCATCTTAGACGCTTTCTGAGCTGCGAAACGGCTGTCGCGCTTCTTCTCCTTACGGCTCGCTGCCAGCTCACGCGCTCTGCGCTCACCCGAGACAACGATGGCATCATCGCCTGCATTCGGCACACCCGACAATCCCAGCACTTCCACCGGGATGGACGGACCCGCCTGCTTTATCTGTTTACGATTCTCATCCAGCATGGCACGGACACGTCCGAACTCCTGGCCGCTGACCAGCATATCCCCCTGTTTCAGGGTACCGGCCTGTACCAGTACGGTGGCCACCGAACCGCGTCCCTTGTCCAGGCTCGACTCCACCACGATACCGCGCGCCGGACCTTCAAATACGGCCTTGAGTTCGAGCACTTCGGCCTGCAGCAGAATGGCATCCAGTAACTCATCGATTCCGTCTCCTGTTTTCGCCGACACCTGAACAAACATAGTGTCACCGCCCCACTGTTCAGCAATGATCTCCTGCTGAGACAACTCCTGCATTACTTTGTCAGGATTTGCCTCAGGTTTATCGATCTTATTCACCGCGACAATTACCGGCACTCCAGCCGCCTTCGAGTGCTGAATCGCTTCGATTGTCTGAGGCTTCACCCCGTCATCCGCAGCGACGACCAAAATCACGATATCCGTCGCCTTCGCTCCACGGGCACGCATCGCCGAGAAGGCTGCATGTCCCGGGGTATCCAGAAACGAAATCATGCCCTTCTCTGTTTCCACGTGATACGCACCGATGTGCTGGGTGATGCCCCCCGCCTCACCGGCGGCCACACGAGTGCTGCGGATGTGATCCAGCAGCGAGGTCTTGCCATGATCGACGTGCCCCATGATGGTCACGACCGGAGCCCTCGTTTTCAGTTCGCCCTGGATATCTTCATCCAGCAAACTCATCACTTCCGCCTCGATATCCGCCTCCTTCTGGGCAACTGCCTTATGTCCCATCTCTTCGACCACCAGACTGGCACTGTCTCTGTCCAAAGGCTGATTGATGGTGACCATCATACCCATCCTCATCAGCTCTTTGATTACGTCGGCAGCCTTAACCGACATGCGTTGAGCCAGATCTGCAACCGAAATGCTCTCCGGAATCTCCACTTCATGCACGATAGGCTCCGTGGGTTTGACAAACCCGTGTTGCGCATCCTGGTTGGCCGCAACGCCTTTCGGCTGTACTGTTTTACCTCTGCGGCGACCGCGTTTATCCGCAGAAACGTGCAGCTCCCGGCGACCCCTTCCCTTGGGTTTCTCTTTCTCTCTTGTATCTTCCTTGCGGGTGACGCCTTTCTTTCCTGATTTCTCAACTGCGACCTCTTTGGCCTGCGCTTCCTCCAGCTTGGCCAGACGCGCCTCCTCTTCCTGCTTGCGCAGGGCACTGGCTTTCTGCTGACGCTTTTGATCCTCTTCTTCCTTGCGTTTTAGCTCCTCTAACTGAATGCGCTTGCGTTCTTCTTCCTCCGCAGCCAGCTGTTTGGCATTCTCATTCGCCAGACGCTGTCTTTCGGCATCCTGGCGCGCTTTGTTCTCTTCTTCAATTCCGCGTATTTGCAGAGCCTGCTCATCGAGCGCCTTGCGCGCGGCCTCGGCCTCCTCAACGCGCAGCGCGTCTTCATCAGCACTACTGCGCTTGACATAGGTTTTTCTACGCCGTACTTCAACGCTCACAGTCTTGCCGCCGGCGCGTTGCGTCGGACCGCGCCCGATAGTTCGTCCGGGTGCACCGGGCTGCCTGAGCTCGGTAACTGTCTTGCGTTTCAGCGTGATCTTCTTCGGGCCGCCTGCGGCGGCTGCCTGCGATTTGCCATGGCTCTCGCGTAAGTGGGTCAGCAACTGACGCTTCTCGTCTTCGGTGATAACGTCTTCGGCCCCGGATTTTTGCAGTGAGGCCTGCCCCAACTGGGATAGCAGCAGGTCGACCGGAATGCCAACATCGTCCGCCAGCTGTTTTACAGTTATATCGCTCATTGTGAAAGGACCTCCAAAATAGCCCTATCCCTGTTGCTCGTCTTCTTCAAACCAGGGTGCGCGTGCGGTCATTATGAGTGCCGCCGCCCGTTCCTCGTCCATTTCGTCAATTTCCACCAACTCATCCACCGACAGTTCCGCCAGATCATCCATGCTGGTGATATCGCGTTCAGCCAGCGCGTATGCAAGTTCTCGGGTCATGCCGTCCATCTTAAGGAGGCCTTCGTCTGGCTCCTTGAGTGTCTCCTCTTTGGCGATAGCCTGGGTCAACAGTACCTCTTTGGCACGAGCACGCAGCGTATCGACGATGTCAGCATCGAACTCCTCTATCTCGAGCATCTCGCTGATGGGAACATATGCCACCTCGTCAAGCGAGGAGAAACCCTCTTGCACCAGAATGCTGGCCACCTCTTCGTCCACATCCAGCTGTTCCATGAAATTCTCGATGTAGACTTTCCCCTCTTCCTCGCTCAGCGCCGCGGCCTCGGCCTCATTCATGACGTTCAATTCCCATCCCGTCAGCTCGCCGGCAAGGCGTACATTCTGCCCGCCACGCCCGATCGCCTGAGAGAGATTGTCCTCATTCACCGCCACGGTCATGCTGCCCTTGTCCTCGTCTACCACTATAGAGACTACTTCCGCAGGCGACATCGCATTGATCACAAACTGGGCGACATTCTCATTCCAGAGAATAATATCCACCCGTTCTCCGTTAAGCTCATTGGAGACCGCTTGCACACGCGAACCGCGCATGCCGACACAGGCGCCTACCGGATCGATACGCGAGTCTCTGGAGACCACCGCAATCTTGGCCCTGAGCCCGGGATCGCGGGCGGCGCCCTTAATCTCGATAAGCTTCTCTCCGACCTCCGGAACTTCAAGTTTAAACAATTCGATCAATAATTCAGGACGCGTACGACTCACAAAAAGCTGCGGGCCACGGGGTTCGGGTCGTACATCGTAAAGGTAACCCCGAATCCGGTCGCCGGATCTTACCGACTCCCGGGGTATCATCTCCTCCCGCGGAATCAACGCTTCGGCGTTGCCCCCAAGATCCAGACTCACGTTGCCGCGCTCGATCCGCTTGACCACACCGGTAACCAATTCGCCCTTGCGCGATTGATACGCCTCCACCACTTTGGCACGCTCGGCCTCGCGAACCTTCTGCACGATAACCTGTTTGGCGGTCTGTGCTGCAATGCGGCCGAACGCAATGGACTCCATCGGTTCCTCGATAAACTCACCAGCTTCGATAGCAGGATTCTGCTTGCGCGCATCCTCCAGCAGAACCTGTGATTCGGGATTCAGACCCTCCTCTTCGTCCGGCTCGGCAACCACTTCCCAGCAGCGAAAACTGACGTAGTTCCCGGTTTCCCGATCGATAGAGACCCGCACATCGATTTCACCCCCGTGCTTCTTACGGGTTGCCGATGCCAGCGCGGCCTCGATGGCCTCGAAAATCACATCTTTCTCGATCTCTTTCTCGTTGGAAACGACATCAACGACCATCAAAATTTCTTTATTGTTCATCGCATCTATACCTAATCAGAACTCCGGAACAAGTTTTGCCTTGTCGATCTGATCCAGCGGTAGACGAAAGACTTCATTATCGACCGCCAGCAATACGTCGTCTTCTTCGATACCCTGCAGTTCGCCATTGAAGCGACGCTGACCCGATATTTTTGTCCGCAGCTTCAGCGTTACCCGACTACCGCTGAATCGCTCAAAATCCCGCTTCCCAAAAAGAGGTCGGTCGAGTCCCGGCGAAGAGACCTCAAGACTGTAGTTCTCTTTAATCGGGTCCTCCACATCGAGAATCCCACTCACCTGATGACTCACTCGCGAGCAATCGTCCAGCGTAATGCCATCCGAGCTGTCTATATAGACGCGCAGTACGCCGCCGCCTGACCTGCCCTGAGTTAGATACTCGACGCCCACCAGCTCGTACCCCATGGCCTCTACCGCAGGTGCGAAAAGATCAGTCAAATTGTCCGAAGCATCAGCCATGCAACAACCCGTGAAAAAAAAATGGGCCTGAGGCCCACTTCTCAAATACACCCGAACCAGGCTACCGGCGACTTTTCGGGCCCGCCCAATAAAAAAACCCCGACCCCGGGGTTTCTCGCGAAACACTTTGCCAGACCTGCCGCCCGCCCGAGCAGCGACCCTCTAAATTTACAGCCCCGGCATTAACGGCCAGATAATAGCTTATTGAACCCTCACATGCAATTGCCAGGAAGGCTTGTCGTCACTGAAATCCGGTTGTGGATTTCGCTACCGCCGGTTCCGCTCTGCCGCCCCCCCTTCGGGGTTTTCCATTCACCTAATGCGACTTCTTTCCGTCGGGGTTAATCCTTATATAGTCACCCCCTGCCGACCCAGCGCCGGAGCCGGTTCCGGCTACTGTTTTCCCCGTCCAGATCCCGCCGAACCACGGCGGGTAAAGCGTCGGCAACCAGCCAGGACTGGCCATCGCAAGCGCAGGGAAATAGAGTTCACAGGCCCACCAGGCCGCCACGGATGTTTTACTCAGCGCCGATCAACGCGGGTCGACAACGGATTCACAGTGGCGACAATTAAGCTGCTTTTCCCATCCGATACCTGATAGAATTCCGGCCGTCGAATTTCCCCCTGATCCGGGTCCACGACCGTGCGCCCCATCCCGGATTCAATCTCGAGTGAGCCCGTAGATGAGCGTCCATGTAACCGAGCACCCCCTGATTCAACACAAACTGGGGCTGATGCGAAACAACCATATCAGCACCCGTTCATTCCGCCAGCTTGCCAGCGAAGTAAGCATGCTGTTGACCTATGAGGCGACCAAGGATCTGACGACCGAACGCACTAGGATCCAAGGCTGGTACGGACCCGTAGAGATTGACCAGGTGAAGGGCAAGAAGGTGACCATTGTTCCGATTCTCAGAGCCGGCCTGGGTATGCTGGATGGCGTTATGGAGCTGATCCCCAGCGCAAGAATCAGCGTTGTCGGGCTGTACCGCGACGAGGAGTCACTGCAGCCGGTACCCTATTTTGAAAAACTGGTGGTAGATATCGAACATCGCACAGCGCTGATAGTTGACCCGATGCTGGCAACCGGCGGCACCTTCAATGCAACCGTGGAGATGGTAAAGAAGGCCGGATGCAAACGCATCAAGGGACTGTTCCTGGTTGCCGCACCCGAGGGAATCGACGCTGTTGGAAAACAGCATCCGGAGGTAGACCTCTACGTCGCCGCCGTGGATGACCATCTGAATGAAAACGGCTATATCATTCCGGGCCTGGGTGATGCCGGCGACAAACTGTTTGGAACGAAGTAGAGCACATGAGCAATCCCAACACCACCTCTTCCTTACGTACCGCCGTGCTTGGCGCACAGATGCTTTTTGTCGCCTTTGGCGCACTGGTTCTGGTCCCCATTCTGACGGGCCTCGATCCGAATGTGGCACTGTTTACCGCAGGTGCCGGAACACTGCTGTTTCAGCTGGTGACAGGGCGTCAGCTACCAATCTTCCTCGCCTCATCCTTCGCATTCATCGCACCGATCATCTACGGGGTGCAGACCTGGGGTTTGGCGGGAACAATGGCCGGCCTGCTGGCAGCGGGGATTCTCTATATCATGCTCAGCGGACTCGTCTACTGGCGCGGTACCGAATTCATCCATCGCTACCTGCCTCCGATCGTAACCGGTCCGGTAATCATGGTGATCGGTCTCAGCCTCGCCCCGGTTGGCGTCAATCTTGCCTTGGGAAAGAGCGGCGACGGCAGCATTGAACTGGTCAGCAGCAACAGCGCGATGATTGTTTCCATGATGACACTGGCGGCAACCGTCATTGCCGCCGCGCTGGGAAAAGGCATGCTCCGGCTGATTCCGATTCTGATCGGAATTCTGGTCGGTTACTCCATCTCCCTGGCACTTGGCATAGTCAATTTCGACGCTGTGAACCAAGCATCATGGTTCGCTCTTCCCTCATTCACTGCACCCGAATGGAACCTGCAGGCGGTACTCTTTATCATCCCCATTGCGATCGCACCCGCGATAGAGCATATCGGCGATATCGCGGCGATCGGAGCAGTTACCAACAAGGACTATTTCGAAAAACCGGGCCTGCACCGCACGCTGCTGGGCGACGGACTCGCAACCTCGGCAGCGGCCCTGCTGGGCGGCCCGCCCAACACGACCTATTCCGAAGTCACCGGAGCCGTGGCACTGACCCGGGCCTTCAATCCGGTCATCATGACCTGGGCAGCAGGTTTCGCGATACTGCTCTCTTTTTCAGGAAAGCTGGGCGTGCTGCTGCAGACTGTTCCGACGCCGGTTATGGGGGGGATACTTACACTGATGTTCGGCGCGATCGCAGCAGTGGGCATGAACACACTGGTACGTAACAAGGCGGACCTCTCGCAACCCCGCAATCTGGTCATCATTGCGCTGGTGCTCGTTTTCGGCGTGGGTGGAATGCAATTTGGCATCGGTGAATTCACACTCAAGGGGATCGGCCTCTCTGCTATCACCGCGGTCATTCTGAATGCTGTACTACCAAGGCCAAAGATACCGCCGCAAGACCCAAAGATCTGATATCTTCAACTGAATGACAGCGGGATGCGTCAGCTTTTCTTACACTTCATTTAATTCTTATTCTTGAAATTGTATATACAATATTGTTTATATTTATTTTTTTTATATTGGCAGTTTATTTGCATCCACTAACAGGTTACAGTCATCGGATAGCTTCTCAGAGCGAATTATGATCCAAAAAACCGGCAGAATTTTCGTCGCTTCTCTGTTTCTCTCGTTTTTTCTTGTCGGGCCAGCGCTAAGCGTAAACTACGCCAAACTGCCGCTGAAGCAGCTGACAGAGATGGCCAAAATGGGTGATCAGCTGGCCCAGGTCGAGCTGGCGACGGCGCTGGAACACGGTGAAGGGGTGAAAAAGAATATGGAACTAGCCATCAGCTGGTACTGCCTGGCTGCCGGCCGGGGTTCCGCCGATGCCCAACGCAGTCTTGGCTGGATCTACGCCAACGGAAAAGGCGTCAAAAAAGACGATAAGCTGGCTGCCTACTGGCTGGACAAGGCAGCGGGCTCGGGCGACGACTATGCCGCACGACTGGTCAAACGAATTGTCGATCATGTTGGCAAACCAGACAGAACCGGCTGCTCCAACGTTGCGAGTGCGCCCTGGTTGCGCAATCGCTGCATGAAGTCCGCTTGTCGGAAAATAGTGAAACTGGTTCAGAAACTGGCACTTGAATATAAGCTGGACGCCAATCTGGTGCTGGCGGTGATTTCAGCCGAATCTGCTTTCAACCCCCGCGCTCGCTCCAGTAAGAACGCCCAGGGTCTGATGCAGCTGATCCCCGCAACGGCAAAACGGTTTGGAGTGAAGAACGCCTGGGACAAGGAGGAGAATCTGCGTGGCGGCATGGCCTACCTGCGCTGGCTGCTCGCCTATTTCAACGGCAACGTCGAGCACGCACTGGCGGGATACAATGCCGGTGAGAGTAGGGTAAAACACTATAATGGCGTCCCTCCTTACCCCGAAACCAAAGCCTATGTAAGGCGAATTCTCAGTGACTACGGGAAACGCTACCACCACTTCGAGAAAAGCTGGCTGACGCGATCCCGGCCAGCCGTAGAACACTCGGTTGTACAGAACGACAATAAGTCGATTCCGGGCATACTGGGCGGGTAATTTTTAAGCGTTGCATCCTTAACAATGCACCGGCATCCGTCTGTTTCGCTTGCCTTTCTGCTTAGCCTGGCCATCTCCGCGGCCGCATCCGAAGCCGATAACTTCAGGGATGACCGGCAGCTTCAATTGATGGTTAAATCCGTGTTGCTGTCGAAGCACCAGTGCCAGTTGGCGGTAAAAGGCTACTCCGAGAAGATCGCCCCCAATTTTGCAGAGTGGGCTAGAGCACACCGGGAACCGCTGTTCCAACTGGAGCAGTCGGGTACATTGAGACAGCACCAACGGGAGATTGAACAACGGTTTGCACAACTCAGCAAACGGGCAAGAGCCGGTGTTTTAAAAGATTGTGAAACCCTGCTACAAAAACTGAGGAAAACTTACGGCCATTAGGGAGCATCCTCCCCCGGGTCAACTCGTCTAAGCCAGCTTTCCAGCTAGGCCGCTGTCTTCTGCAGCAGCTTGGCAATCTGGTTATTGATCTTTTTACTGGCGGCGGCAATCGCCTTCTGCTCCACCAGGATTTCGTGCATGATCTCGTTGGTGGTAAGCGGATTGGCCAGCACGACGCGAAAGACCGTGATCACCTGCTCGTTGTAACGGTGAGGATTCAACCGGGTTCTCGAGACAAAAGTTTTTCCCGCCGCACGCTGCAGCTTCTGGATTCTTCTGGTAATTTTATCCAGTACCTTATTGATCGCCACCAACTGGGATGGTGTTGCCTCTGACAGCGCCTGTTGGATGACTGCCGGCACATAGCGATAGGTTAAGAGATTCAGTTCCGGCTGCGTCACCAGTTCGAACTCCGCGTCCGCTTCGATCAGATCGGCAAACATGCGGGCTTTTTCGATACCCTGGTCGATCAACAGCTCGTAACCTCGGCGCCCGATGATCCGCAATGCCGAGTGAACCAGCATCGCCTTACCCGGGCGCGAACCTTCCAGCGTGTGCGTACCTAGATCCTTGGATCCCTTTCGCAGCACGTACTCGGCATGATGCTCGATGCTCGACAGGGAAGTGGGATTCTTGAACAGCACCATGCCGGCCCCCATGGGCACATAGAGCTGTTTGTGCGCGTCGATAGTCACCGAATCAGCGCGTTCGATTCCATTCAACAGATGCTTGTAACGCTCGGAAAACAGGGTTGGGCCGCCCCAGGCCGCATCCACATGAAAATGGCAGTCAAACTCTTCGGCGATATCCGCCATTTCAGCCAGTGGGTCGACGTTACCAGTCTCCGTGGTTCCCGCGATACCCACCAGACTGAGTATCTTTATCCCCTTCTCATTCAGCTGTCGACAGCTTCTCTTCAGCTTACGCAGATCGATCCGGTTGTTTCTGTCGGTATCGATCGAAACCAGCGACTCGCGGCCGATTCCCAGAACGTCTGCCGTTTTTCCGAACGAATAGTGCCCCAGCCGCGAAATCAGTATCGCAACATCCGTGTAGCCGTGAAAGCGCAACGCCCTGTGTATGCCTTCATTCGCCACGCCCCTGAAACCGTCGACGGCAGGAAACATATTGTTACGCGCGGCCCAGAGAGCCGTAATATTGGAGACCGTCCCGCCGGAGCAAAACGCGCCCAATGCGGCATCGCAATCGTGCATCCACCGCTTGTAGTAATCCTTTTTGCGTCGGTATACCAGGTGATGCAGCATGCCGAGAACCTGCCTTTCCATCGGAGTAAACGCTTTGGATGTCTCGATCTTGACCAGATTCTGATTCAATGCCGTCATAATACGCGACAGCGGCAGCATGAAACTGGGAAGCGCGGATGTCATATGGCCGACAAATCCGGGTGCCGCGGTGTGCACCGATTGAGCCACCAGATTATCCATCAGAAAGTGGGCGTAGTCGGAGACGAAGGTAGGCAGATCCGGAATCTTCGGATCCGAGAAATCCTTCTCAATCTTTTCCAGGTCCATCTCACTGGCCACAATATGCTGGCGAAGAAAACCGGTGAGATTTTGTGTAATCTCGGTATCAATCTTCCCGAGAGTGGAATAGGGAGTCTCCGGAACGGTAAATATCCGGAAAACATTGCTCAGACTGGCGACTGCGCCCTTGTTGTCCTGACTCTCGATTTTCAATTTTTTCTGTTTCAAACCGTCAAAAACCCCGTTTGCCTTCGCCAAGGCGCTAAATTTAATAGCTGCTTGACTGGGTGTCCAGTCGAATCCGGTCGCCTATTGACATGTCTGAACCTGTTAACAGACTAAAACCGATCTCCGGGAAAGCGTATCAGGAGTTCCCTAATTCCTTTTTTGACACTCGATTTTACCATCTAATTTGCGAGGATCGGTGCAATTCTTAGACAGAACGCCGGGAATTAACCCTTCAAGTTGGTGTATCTTCTTCGTTCGGGTCGATTGTGTCGGCCCCCGGCCCACCTGCATTGAGTGCACGCAGCAACCAGTAGACAAACCGATGGAACGCACAATGACACACATAGAAGAGGGATTCAGTTTCCTGAAAGATTCTGGATTAAATTTGATTGCCGTAATCAATTGTGCCGATCTGCCCGAGCGGACGACGAATTTCATGACGGCCTCCGGGATACCGGTTGCAGACTATCGGCAGCTGTTATTGATCGGGCACGGGGGACGGCGCATGTGGAGCAAGCTGCAGGTTTCGAACGTAGGAACCACCGATCCAGTCGATCGTTACGCCGTCTCCTTGATGCAACGCTTTTTTCGTGATTACCTGAACGATCCACAGGTACTACCGCTCTATCCCGACTCCCGCTATGCCCCCCCTCTGCAGCAGTTGGGAGAGAGTGTCGGCTGGAGTTCGCCCTCGCCGCTGGGATCCGGAATCAGCCCCGAATACGGCGTATGGTTTGCCTACCGGGCCGCCTTCCTGATCGATGCCGATCTGCCGCCGGCACGCGGAACTGCGTCCGTGTCGCCCTGCGACAGCTGCGAGGAAAAGCCCTGCATCGACGCCTGCCCCGTGGCTGCGGTGCAAAAGGAGGGCTTTGATATAGAGACCTGTGCACCTCACCGACTGAGCATGGACTCGCCCTGTGCCGACAGATGCCTGGCCAGGCTGGCCTGCCCCCTTCATCCGGAACACCGCTATACGCTGGACCAGATTCAATACCACTACCGCCACTCCCTGACCACATTGCGCGAATGGTATTGTGGATGAACCACCGCTGAGCCTCTCCTCCTGATAATCCAAAAAGAGAGAGCCTCTATCTGTACTTGACTGTCACCCCCCTCCGCGATGGAAATAGAGATCGAATCTATCCATGAACGCTCTCCGTTCCCCGGTTTCCAGGCCGTCGAATCGGAAATCGACACGGGTGACCGGCAACCGCATGGAAGCGATCCTCCGCTCGCCAGTTTCGTGTAGATCGATCCGAATCCTTCCTCCCGGATGAACAATAGTGATTGCTCTTCCGTCCAGCTGAAAGGTCAAAGGCTCTATTGCGGCAGGGAGCGTTCTCAGGAACTCCCTGAACGTCAGCCCCATTTCACGGGAAAAACTGGCCGGCCAATTATTTTTCAAGGGTATACAGTATCGCTCCCTGTAGATGCGGTCCCGGGGCCCGGCATCTCGGCATTTGCTCCTGCATTGCTCTACCTTCCCACATCCTTGTGGGTCGCTTGCCGGGCGTTGCCCCAATATTTTGTCCGCTGGACAAAATATTGGGGTTCACCCACCCGCGACAGCAGGCCAGACGGCGAGCTCATCGCCATCGGAGAGGGGCAGGTGCCGTTCGCTGGGAGGAATGAAAACGCCATTGATCAATACCAGGTGAACCTGCGCTATTGGCACTCCGAATTGCTCCAATAGAGCCAATGGAGATGTGCTCTCGGGCACCTCAAGGCTCACCACATGCCGGCTCGCACCCGCCGGCAGATACTCGCCCAAAGAGGCGTATAATTTGAACTTGAGATTCATCGCACACCCTGGTCAT
>Ga0316201_10001215_pt1 | contig 16967 bp, 6 predicted proteins | sample CS6wburrow_MG_FD_204516 | JGI IMG/M metagenome (GOLD analysis project Ga0316201, IMG submission 204516) | Coastal sediment microbial communities from Delaware Bay, Delaware, United States - CS-6 worm burrow | ecosystem: Environmental > Aquatic > Marine > Coastal > Sediment | place: USA: Delaware... | reverse complement strand
AATTTAAACGCTGGGTAGCAAGTCGATCAACACTCTCTATGAACCCGCCATGTTGTTGGGCGCGTCAAAAATTCGGGCACTCGGAAACGTTTCCCAAACCACAAAACGAGGTCGACAATTGGAATTGAGGGCGTGACCTTGGAGACACAACCGAGACGGTTCAACAATGGATCTGATTGCGCCAGGGTGAACTTGAAGCACGCAATGCATCACGGCATGCAGAGGAGTCTGTCGGCATCTCGTCGAAAGACTCACCTGCCGATTATGTGGACGAAACACTCTCAGCCGCTGCGCAAGGAATAGTCAAGAATGCCCAATCCACTCAAAAAGCTCGCAACGTTTGTTCGCAGTGTTGTTGACTTCCTGTTCGGCTATGACTTCTTTATTTCTTATGCGCACAAGGACGGGATGGACTACCCGCAGCGACTGGCGAACCGCCTCATAGACCTGAATAACTTCAGAGTTTTTCTGGACACCAAAGAATACGTTGCCGGAACGGACCTCCAAAGTGCGACCAAGCGACGTATCCGCATGAGCAAGAAACTGCTGGTGATCGTACGACCAGAGGCCATGCGGTCAGACTGGGTGGCAAAGGAGGTAGATGCCCGCCTGGCGCTCAATCGTGTACCGATTGCGATAGTTGTCAATCAGACACTGGACGCCGCTGACGCAGACGCACCCCGGAAGCGAAAACTGCAAGACATCATCTATATCCACGAATTGATTGACGGCATCGACGCCGCGCCCAGCGACAACGTCGTTCAGGAAGTTGCGCGTAGTTTCCGCGCAACCCGTCAGGAAACACTGCGAATGCGCGTGCTGTCCATGGCTACCGTCTTTTTCCTGATGGTCGCGATAGTTGCGGCTTGGCAGGGATGGGTCGCCGAGCAAAGGCGTCAACAGGCGGCCTCTCGACTGTTGGCGTCGCAGTCCCAGGATCTGATCGACGGAAATCTCGATCTCGCCCTGTTATTGGCTGCGTCAGGTCAGGCGACGGCCGATACGTTCGATACGCGCGACGTGCTCTTGCGGGCTTTACAGAAAGCCCCCAGGCTCAGATGGTATCTGCACAGCGATCATGGACAGTGGCAGGCGGTCGCGCTATAGCATGATGGCAAGCGTGCTGTCTCTGTTCGGGCAAACGGCACCATTGATGTTTCACTAATCAACGGGAATCGTCTCGAAACTCAACAATTGGATGAGATTTTTTACTCGGTAACGGCTCTCGCATTGAGCCCCGATGGCGCGACGGTCGTCGTGGCTGCAGACGATGGGCATCTGTATTTTTGGGATATGGATACAGGCGAACCAGCTGGACGATCTGAGATTGCGCATCGCCGGCGTATTGTCAGTCTTACCTTCAGCCCCGATAGCCAGATCGTTGTCTCCAGTGCTGCATATACCGAGGTCTATTCCTGGCAGATTTCAAGGGGCAAACGGTTGCAAGCATTCGCAGGCTTGGTATCAGCAGCTTACGCGAGTGCAATCAGTCCCGATGGCAAACATCTAGCGATCGGTGCGGAGGATGGCAACATCCAAATCTGGTCACTGCATGAAGGCCAGCTGCTTGAGCAGATCAAGTTTCCGGACGCCGGGTATGTCTATTCGCTTACGTACAGCCGCAACGGCAAATTGCTGCTTGCTGGCGGAGAGAGCGGGATAATACGATTCTTCGAGAACAACGGGCGAAGCTGGTCCAGCGTTGATAGTCGTATCGGGCACAAGTCTCCCGTGCGGCAAATGACGCTCAGCCCTGATGGCAACAAGGTCGCGTCCGCAGACGCCAGCGGTACGGTTTTCGTCTGGAATATCCAACGCGGTCATCCAGCGGCGCTGGTCGGGCCGCTGGTTGGGCATGCCGGCCTTGTCAACCAGCTGGCCTTCTCGTCTGAAGATGTATTGAAATCGGCCGGTGATTCGGCCTATCTCGCAGTGTGGGATGTTGCTGAAAAGACACCGATAATCGGACGGCGTATCACCGACGTCCCGCTCCCGTTAGCCGACATTGCGTTGAGCGAAGACGGAACGCTGCTGGCCGCTGCCAGCTGTTACCAGACAACGCCGAGTCTGTCCTTCTGTTCCGATTACCAACTAGGACGTTGGTCGCTGAAGGAGGCACTAAAATCACAGCCGCCTATCACCGTCGGCAAGCAAGCCATAGAACAAATTCAGATTGACCGTCAAACAAACTCGATCCTGACGAAGAGCGCTGTGGAGAAAACCCAGGTCACGGGCAAGCGTGCTGATCCATACGTGCAGTTTGCCCGCAAAGTCACTACTCCGTGGGACATTAAACGCTGGAATGGGCGTACGGGCCGTGAGACTCAATCGATCCGTTTGCCGGCAGACTACGATATTGACAAAGCACTACAGTTGACAGCATCTAAGCTTGGTCAGCTGGACTCTGGAATATCGATCGGCTTGAGGCAATGCAACAGAAGCAACTTGAGGCGGCGGGCACGCTCAATTTGTCCGCCTGGCGGGACGGGCCCTTCTGGCGCGGCAAGGGAGGACAACGCAGCGAGGCTATCGACCCCACGCATCGACACCTCGCGATGATAACGGGTGGGACGATCGACATTTGGGATCTCGAGCGCTACGACCGGATCGCACGCTGGCAGACGGGAAACAACACCGAACTCGTTAGCCTCGACTTCTCAAACAATGGTGATCATCTGGCAATCGGCGGGCGCCGCATCATCTATTCGGATCAGCAGGCCTTCATCAGTGAATTCACCGAAGAAGGCGTACTATTCCTTGTCGATCTAACGGGTGAGCCACCCCAGCTGGAGGGTCCGCTCTCGGTGCCAGGCAAGGTGGCAAGTGTGCTGTTTTCTCCAGATGATCACTATCTGGCGACCGGCGGTTGCGGCGCAATGGGTAAGCTTCACTGCACACGCGGCTTCGTCGCACTCAGGGATATGAGAACGGGAATGATGCTTGGAGAGCCTATGCCCTCACATGCACGTTCAGTCACCAGTTTGGCATTTTCCGCAGATGGGGAACTGCTGGTCTCTGCGCCCAAGGAAGGCAGGTTGCTGCGCAATAGCGTCGACCTGCTCCTCCGCGATCTACGCCCGCAAACCTGGATCAAGCTCGCCTGCGAGAAAACCAATCGCCCGCTATCGGCAAAGGAAGCTGCACGATTTTTCGGCGATCCCGAGAGTGAAGATGCGTGCTCGGCAGCTGAATGAAAGCAGCTTCTGATACCAACAGTAGCGGCTCTTAGTAGGTTGGAGCGGCAATTATCGCGACAGGGCTGCTGGGTTCTGCTTGCTGACCTCCCGCTTTTTTCAAGCGCGGTGTGAGATCAGGTCTGAACTACTACATCTGTGCGACGATAATCGAATCCATCTCCTCCGCTACGCATATTCCTGAAGGAACTTGCCTTCTTCTCATCTCGATCCTTTATCCGATCGTATCCTGGCAAAAAAACCACGGAATCACTTCGTGTCCGCAAGCGTGTGACCTGCCTCCATCGCCTGCCCTTCGCCGGCCAGTTGATCGGAATTGGATTCGGGTCTAATGTTTATTCATAGCTGCATCCACGCAGCGAGCCATCGTACCGGCCGGGCCCGGCTGCACACGCCCGTGCCGACCGCGTGGACCGACGGCAGGGAGTGGGGGAATGAGCAAGATCGATCCAGCGCTGCGCGAGCTTCGACTGACCGGCACCATGCTTCCCGATCCTCCCGCCGCCGACCAGCCAGTTAACCTGCTGGTGAAATTCTCTGGAGATCTGTCCGATCTTGTCGCGGTTGGGTTTATCAGCGCGACGGTCATAGACGATACGAACCGTGGATTCACCATCGCCACCGGCCGATTGCCACTGAACCGTGTCGATGATCTCGCCGAGATCGACCATCTGGTCTGTATCGAGGCAGCACAGTCATGGTCCCCAAACCTCAACAAGAGTGTTGCCGAAATCGGCGCCACCGCGCTGCACGTCGCCAACCCGGCTTACACCGGCAGCGGTGTGGTGGTGGGCATCATCGACTCGGGCATAGACTGCAAGCATCAGGCGTTCCGCCATGCCGACGGCAGCTCGCGCATCCTGGCGATCTGGGACCAGGCCCAGGATTCAGGCAATCAGCCGCCTGGCTATGCCTATGGCAGCCAGTATCTGAAGGCCGACATCGACGCCGACAACGACAGACCGCCGCGCGACGAGAAGGGCCACGGCACCCATATCGCCGGCATCGCCGCCGGCAATGGCTCCAAGGCCGGATTGTGCCAGGGGCCGAAAACCTTCATCGGCGTCGCTCCCGAAGCCGATCTGATCGCGGTCAAGCTGAAGACCTCGACCGGCTTGCCGGACTTCGGCTTGGACCTCGGCGGCTCGTCGTACATGGTCGACGCCCTGAGCTACATCTTCAATCACCCGGCAGCGGCCAACAAAGCGGTTGTCGTCAACATCAGTCTCGGCTCCAACCTGGGTGCCCACGACGGCAGCAGTCTTGTTGAACAAAGTATCGACACCCTGGTAACGGCAAAATCCGGGCGCGCGGTCGTCGCCAGCGCAGGCAACTCAGGCATAGATCTGCGGGCCGGCAAGGGCACGGTTCCGGCCAACGGCGAATTCGACCTGACGGTGGACGTCGCCCCAGGCTGCAAGACACGGTGCTTCGTCGAGATCTGGTACCCGGGCGCTCAGTCCCTCAACACCATACTCAGTGCGCCGGATACCGACGCGACACCGACCGATCCTGTTTCTCCCGGAGACCCGCCGAAGAACTGGTCGCCCAACCTTTTGGCCGGGTCCGGTATGACCGTGGTCATGATCACGTCCGACACCAACAATCAGGACAATGGCGACAAGCGGATACGCGTCACCTTGATGCCCACCGACGGTGGCACCCTGAAACCCGGCAAGCTGGTCATCAATCTCAAGAACACCAATAACGCTGAAACACCGTTCCACGCATGGATCGAGGGAGACGAGAAGACTGCCCCAAGGTTCGACTACACGTCGAAGACCGATTGGTCCAACCCGGTCTCGCCACGCGAATACAACGTGATGAATCTCGCCGGCAACATTTCGGTCCCTGCCACTGGGCAGCATACAATCGCGGTCGGCTCCTATTCCGCCAAAGACGGCCAACTCGCCGTGTCGTCCAGCGGGGGTCCGACCCGTGACGGCCGAACCAAGCCAGACATCTGCGCGCCCGGGCAAGGCATCACCTCGGCGCTACCCGAGCACATGGACGAAGCGCGAGGCAGCTGCCGGTGTTGCGATTGCTGCCTGGATTTCTACACGATCGAGAGTGGGACCAGCGCCGCGGCACCACACGTGGCGGGCGTCGTCGCCTTGATGCTGCAAAAAAATTCCGGACTCAACATCGGCCAGATCCGTCAACACCTGGCCGACACGGCGCGCGCCCCGGCCGGTCCGTTTTTCATCACGCCAGACAACTCGTGGGGGCACGGCAAGGTCGACGCCGGCGCCGCTGTCAATGCGGTACCGGCGCCGGTGGCCGGCGGTGGCGGCGCGGGCGGGGCACCAGGCGGGCCGTCCGAGCCGCTCCGGCACCCGGCGCTCGCTCCCCGCCGGGGAGACCTGTTCGCCGCCGACCCGCGCCAGCAGATCCTGGCGATGTTGTACAGATCGGCGTTGTCCAACGAGGATCACCAACTATGCGCGGCACTGATCAGCCGACATTTCAGCGAGGTCCGGGGCCTGATCAACAGCAACCGCCGGCTGGCCACGCTATGGCATCGCGGTCACGGCCCGATGCTGGCCAGACACCTTCTGCGGCGAATCCAGACCGCTTCGGCGACGCGCCCGGCACAGTTCGGCGAGCCCGATTACGAGCGTTTGCTGATGCGCTTCATCGACGGTCTTTACCGATACGGCAGCCGTGAACTGCGCGCAGAGATAGAAACCTTTGCCCCCAGGTTCATCGGTCATCTGACCGATCCTGGCTTCGGCCAGACCGCGGGCAATACTGGAGTGAACCGGCCGGCTTGATCCATTGAATCCGGCCCGAAAAGGAATGCTTGGTCGCTGCGGGTCCACGACCTTCGACATCCGTAGCAACCGCCGATCCTGGAAGGATTTGTATCATGGCGAATTCCGCGGGCACACTGGAGATCGTCTCGCGTGAGCTGGGCCTGGCGCTCGCTCCGCTCGAGACGCGACTGACCACCGACAACGTCGAGCTGCTGATCGAGGACCTCGGACTGCGCCTGCCGCCGGGTCTGACCGGGGTCGCCGCGCTGGCCGGGGCACTGGCCGATGCCGCCACCACCGCGGCCGATCTCCCAGCTCAGGTCGCCGCGCTTATTGCTGCCATCAACGCCGACGACCTCGGCCGTATCATCGGCGACAGCCAGACGCTGACCGCAACGATCGTCCAGACCGTTAGCGACCTGGCTAGCATCGGCACCGCACTGGAATCCGCCGGCAACGGCTTTGCCGGTCTGACGCCCGACCAGCAGGCGCAGATCCAGAGCTTTTCGCAAGAGTTTCCACAACGCCTGCTGCAGCTATTGCTGGTTGACTACATCCAGGCCAAATCGCCGCAACTGCTGCACGGGTTGCGCCTCGCCGGTGTCGTTGAGATCTCCGTGATCACGGTCACCCCACCCGACCCGATGCGTCCAAGCTATGTTCGCAAGCAGATCCATCCGGCCCGATTCCTGACCCTGCTGACCGACCCGCGAACCCACCTGCGTACCGCCTTCGGCTGGCGCGAAAACGATTTCGATGGCATCGTTTTTCTCACTGCCTTAAAGGATCTGCTGGAGCAGGAACTGGGCCTGCCGGCCGAGCTGCTGGTCCCCGAGGGACTGCCGGCCACGTTGGAAGCCTTTCTGCTTGCCGTGCACGTCACCAATACCGCCCCGCCGGGGCTGCAGTTCGACTTTCGCTTCCCCGCAACCCGCGACTTCGAGCTGGACTTTCCGCTGAACGACACCTGGGAGATGTCGCTCGACACCCGCGCCAGGTTCGTCACCGATCTGTCCGCGCAGCTGCAGCCCCCGCTGTCGATCCAGTTCAACCCGCCCAGCGGCGCAGGCAATATCGATCTCGCGCTGGAAGTCGGTCGCCAGTCCAACGCCGGACCGCTGATCCTGTTTGGCAAGGCCGGTGGATCACGGCTCGAAGCCGGCGACATCCGCCTGGGGCTGGGCACATCGCTGGACTGGGTCGCCGGCGCCAGTCCGCCTCTGCTCGAACCGCTGGTCACGGCCGAGTTGGTCGACGGACTGCTGCGCATCAGCGGCGAAGGCGGCGATTCCCTGATTGACGAGATCCTCGGCGATACCGACATCGAGAGCCGATTCGCGTTCGAATTACGCTGGTCGCCAAGTGACGGAATGCAGTTCAAAGGCAGTGTCGGACTGGACATAGACATACCCGCTCACGCAAAACTCGGCCCGATCCGGATCGACATGGTTCACCTGGGGCTCGGGCTGATCGATACCGATCTGCGCCTGGACATCGGCACCACCGTCGGCGCCGGACTGGGGCCAATACAGGCGACCGTGGAACGCTTCGGTATCCGCGGCCTGCTCAGTTTTCCCGACAAGGGCGGCAATCTTGGCCCGCTCCAGCTCGACCTCGAATTCCTGCTGCCGCGCGGCGTTGCCCTGGGTATGGATACAGCGACCGTCAAGCTGGGCGGCTTTCTGTCGATCGACCCTGACAACCACCGTTACGCCGGCGCAGTCGAGCTGGTGATCGCCGACAGTTTCTCGCTGACCGCGATCGGCCTCATCACCACGCGCTTCCCCGATGGCAGCAAGGGCTTCTCCATGCTGTTCATCATCGCCATGCGTTTCCCCTCGCCGATCCCGCTTGGCTACAACTTCTACCTGTCTGGAGTCGGCGGCCTGCTGGGCCTGCACCGCAGCGTCGACATCGACCGCCTGCGCAATGGCCTGCAGCAGGGCACGGTAGACGACATCCTGTTCCCCGAAGACGTGGTGGCGAACATGAACGCGCTGGTCACCGACCTGCGCGAAATCTTCCCCGCCACCCGCGACCAGTTCCTGGTCGGGCCGATGGCGGAGATCAGCTGGAGCACACCGCCACTATTCACCGCCGAAGTGGGTTTGATCATCGAATTCTCTAACCCGGTACGCATCGCCATCCTCGGCGTGCTGCGCGTGGCGGTGCCGAACAAGGACAATCCGATCGTCGACCTGAAAGTCAACTTCCTCGGCACCATCGACTTCGACAAGGGACTGCTGGCCTTCGACGCCAGCATTTACGACTCGTTCATCGGCTACGGCAGCTTCAAGTTCAGCTTCGAAGGCGACATGGCGCTGCGTATCTGCTGGGGCAAGCAACCTGACTTCCTCACCTCGGTCGGTGGCTTCCATCCGGCCTACACGCCGCCCAAGCACCTGGCGCTGCCGACCATGAAGCGCCTGACCCTGAGCATTCTTAAGGATAACCCGCGCCTGACCCTAACCAGCTATTTCGCGATCACCACCAATACGGTGCAGTTCGGTGCGGGGATCGATTTCTACTTCGGCGTTTCCGGCTTCAAGGTGATCGGCGAATTCGCCTTCGACGTGCTGTTCCAGTTTGCGCCTTTCCGCTTCGTCGCCGCAGTGCGGGCCAGCCTCTCGGTCAAGGCCGGTAGCGCCCACATACTCACGCTCGGTCTGGCATTCGAGTTGTCCGGCACCTCACCATGGAATGCCAAGGGCACCGCCAGCTTCCGCATTCTGTTCATCAAGGTGAAGGTCAAATTCAACAAGACCTGGGGCGAGCGCAAGGAAATCAACCTGCCAACCATCGAGGTGCTACCGGAGTTGCTTGAGGAGTTCGCACGCAACGAAAACTGGACTGCCCTGCTCTCCGATCTCGCCGGCCAGCAGGCGATCCTGCTGCCGGAGTCGCTGGCGGCGGACAGCCTGCTGTTCGATCCGGGCGGCATGCTGAGCATCAGCCAGAACCGGCTACCGCTTGGCAACAGCTTCAACCGCTTCGGCAACAGCTTGGTGGCCGATATCAGCAGCGCTGACGTGGCTGAGGTACGGGTTGGCGCCAGGGTACTCAGCCTCACACCGGCCACCGAGCAGTTTGCCCCGGCAGCCCTCAACGACATGAAGGATGCTGCCAAGCTCGCCGCGCCCAGTTACGAGCAGATGAAAAGCGGGGTGAGGGCCGATGGCGGCGACCGCTTGTTCACCGACCAGGTACTGACCCGGGAGGTGCGCCACGAGCGCCTGGTATCCGACAACAACGATCCGGAACCGCTGCCCTACGACCTCAACCCCGAGCTGTTCCATCGCCTCGCCCCCGGCGGCGCCGTCGGCCGTTCGGCACTGTCCGGGCGCCATACGCGCGAGAACCAGAACCGATCGGTGCTGGACGTGACTGCGGACCATCAACGCTTCTCGGTGGTCTCCTCGAGCACCCTCCGCGCGGCCAATGCTGACAGCGTCGAGCTGACACGCAGCGAGGCGGAGGAACAAATCAAGGCGCTGGTGGAAGCTGGCGGTGACCGCGCCGAGTTCGACATCATACCGGCCTTCCAGATGGCCAGCTGAAAGGCGACAGGAACAAGCAATGGCTGACGAAATCCTCTCCCAATACACCTTCGTCCCTTGGCTGCGGCGCGGCATATCCACCGAGATCAGCGAGGCGGATGACCTCGGCAACGGCACCGCCTCGACCCTGGAACGCGCTGAACTCCAGGTACAGCTGCAGTTGCAGGCGATGCCGGTGGCGGGCGCCGTGCTGCCGCCGATCGAGCCGATCAGCAAGACGGTTAACCTGCTCGGCCCGGGTGACATCAAGGGCATCCGCCCCGAGGCGATCATCCGCAACCAGCCCCCGGCCGGCGCGGACAATTTCGAGGCCAGCGGCTTGGCCTATGTCGACTTCTATGAGGAAGACTTCCCTTGGCGTTATACGCCCGCACGCCCCGCCGACGCGGCCGAGCCGGCAGAACGGCAGCACAAGCTGCGCCCCTGGTTCGCGCTGATCGTGCTCAGGGAAGACGAGTTCACCTTCGGCCCCGCGGTCGCCGACCGGCTGCCGAGCATCGCGCTCAATGCCGACTCGGTCGACGACGTCCTGCCCCTGCATACCGAAACCTGGGCATGGGCACACGTGCAGATCAGCAACACCGTCGGCAATGCGGGCGCTGTCCACGACAGCATCACCGGCAACCCAGACCATGCGCTGTCGCGCATCCTCTGTCCGCGCCGACTGGTGCCCGACAGCAGCTATCACGCCTTCATTATCCCGACCTTCGAAACCGGCCGCCTCTCCGGGCTCGGCGAACCGACAACAGGCATCGAGGCACAAGCGCCGGCATGGCGCAGCGGCGCCATGCCTCACTCCTCCACCCGTGCCTACACCTACCCGGTGTATTTCCAGTGGCGCTTTCGTACGGGAGAGAACGGTGACTTCGAAAGCCTGGTACGCGCCCTGCTGCCGGGTCCTGTCGGTCCCGAGTTCGGTAAGCGCGAAGCGGATGTACGCAGTCCCGGATTCGGCCTGGACACGGTGAGCGGCCCAGCCAGCGTGGCGATCGAGGGCGCGCTACGTCCACCCGAGTTCGCACCGGTCAGTTTCCCCAGTTCGCCTGGGCTGGCCCGAGCCAATCGCCTGGAAAAGCTACTCGACCTCGACCGCAACCTCGAACAGGGCAACAGCGCAGGATTCAGCCACCCGTTCCAACGCAACGATGGTGCCGACGCCTACCCCGGCAACCTGCCAGACGACCCCATCGTCGCCCCGCCGGCTTACGGGCGGCGCCACGCCGACATGCGTCGTATCGCCGACGCACGCGGCGATGCGGCCCTGGACTGGCTACGTGAACTCAACCTCGACCTGCGCAACCGCGCCGCCGCTGGGCTTGGCGTTGAAGTAGTGCAAAAGCGCCAGGAAGAACTGATGGAGCGCGCCTGGGAACAGGTTGGCGATCTGGAGCAGGTCAACCAACGGCTGCGCGAATCCGAGCTGGCATTGGCCGTCGGTGACTCGCTGTTCGGCAAGCACCTGGCCGGCGCCGGCGCCGACCGCAGGGTTCGCCTCACCGCGGCCGCGCAACGCCGTATTCTCGGTCCGGCCGGTATCACCATCTACAGCGAGATGCAGACCAGCAAGGTGCCACAGGCGGCGCAGAGCGGCGCGTTCAAGCGAGCAAGCCGTCCGCAACGCAAACTGGTGCGGCGGCTCGCCGGTAGCGGCAACCAGCAGGCACTGGGCCGCGGGTTGCTCAACCGTTTCAACGCACCCGTTGCCGCGCTGTCCAGCGCACCGTTGCGCGCCGAGCCGGAAGTCGCGGTGGCGCTCACCAACGTCACCAGCATGGTAGCGGCATCAGTCACCGAATTCGGCACCGAGGGCAACAAGCCCGGCCACATCCTGCTGTATCTGCTGGTGGATGAACTCAGGGCACGACTCGAACAGGGGCCGCCGGCAAGCCTGGATGCACTGCCACTTGCCCAGCTCCGCAGCAGCCTGCAAGACCGGCTCGCCGCGTATCAGCTGCCCGGCAGCAATTCAGAACAACAGGTATTGCGGCAACTCATAGGCGAGTGCGTGGACGCCATTGTTGGTCTGGTCGGCACCGGCACCGAATCGGCCGAGGTCCGCATGCAGGCCGACATCTTCGACGAGACCTATGGCGTGGACATTGGCGGCAAGAGCTATTCAGGTGTCACCGTGACCCGGCCTGGCGGCGCTGGTGACGGCGAAGTCGCACGCATGACCGAGGAACAGGAACTGCGCGACTACCAGACCAGCCTCGGCAGCTTCAGCAGTGCCGCCGGGTCCCGTGCCAACCCCCCGGCGCCGCCACAGCTGACCGAGGTATCGGCGCTGGCTACGACACTGAGCAGTGCGATGCGTCCGAAGCTGACACTGACCACCCGGATCACCCACAGCCTGCTGAAATTCACACCGCTGGAAGAAGACCAGCCGCGCCGCCTGCGCCCGGTGATGGCGCACCCAACGTTCCCGGATGCAATGTTCAACGACCTGCGCCAGCGCTCGCAGGATTTCGTGATCCCCAACTATAGTGACCTGCCGCAAAACACGCTTACCCTGCTGGAGCCGAATCGGCGTTTTATGGAGTCCTACCTGGCCGGCCTCAATGAGGAGATGGCACGCGAACTGCTGTGGCGCGAATACCCGACCGACCAGCGGGGCACCTACTTCCAGGTGTTCTGGGACACCCGCGACAGTATCCTCGACACGCCGCCGCCGGACATCCGCAAGATGCACGAGTGGTCCGGCAGCCTCGGCGATCAATCCGACAGCGGCAGTGCCTACCTGGTGCTGGTGATCCGTGGCGAACTATTCAAGAAGTATCCCAACACCGTGGTCTATGCGCAAAAAGCGGTATTCGCCGCAGGTGGCAATGACGACCCGCGCGAACTGAGCGACGACCGCAATCCCGACAACCTGCTGTTCCCCAGGTTCCAAGGCGAACTCGATCCGGATATCGCCTTCTTTGGCTTTCCGCTCGACAAGGCAGCGGCGCGCGGTAACCGTGCAGCAGGCAAGCCCGGCTGGTTCTTCGTACTCATGGAGCGTCCGGGCGAGATCAATTTCGGCCTCGACGAACCACAGGGTGACTTGCCGCAGCTTTCGAGCTGGAACGAACTCAACTGGGGACACCTCGACTTCCCGGCTGCCGCACCGAGTCATATCGCCATCGCCGGCAACGACCTGACAATCCAGGGGACCGCCGCCCCCACGGAACCGACCGCCGCGATATGGAACCGCTCCTCTGCGGACCTCGCCTACATCCTGCTGCAAAGCCCGGTTCTTTACGCGCGCCACGCCGAAGAACTGCTCCCATAGGGATTGACATCGACATGCTTCACGACCAGATCCGCATCGACCGCAACGGTCAAACCAACCGGCAACTGCTGGAGGCGATACGCACCCAGGTTAACACCGCATGCGATGGCCGCCTGCCCTTCCTGCTGTTGCCGGTACGTATCGAGACGCGCTTCATGCAGGTTGACCGCCCGGTGCAGGACGACAGCGCCAGCGGCCTGTTCGACCGTCTTGGTAGACTGAACAACACCCTCCAGGCGGTCGCCCAGCGCGACATCGCTACCCGTCTCGAAGACGACCACCGCAAAGTGGTCAAGAGCATCGAGACTGAAATCTACCGTTTTCTCGACGAGCAACTCGGCGCGTTGGAAGACGCCCACACCCACCTGAAGCACTGCCTGCGCAACTGCAGCGGCTCGACCCTGGAAGACGCCGCCGAGCTACAACGTTTCGCCGCAGAAATGCGCAGTAGTATTGCCTTGGCCGGCAGCAACTTCGCCAACCTGCGCTCGGAATACCAGAAGTCCGCCTACCGCGAGCGCCTGGACAGCATCGACCGCAAGGTGCTCACACCGATCGGGGATCAGCTCGTCGCCGCAGCGCGCAAGCTGGAACTGACGGCGCACCTTCGCTTCATCGAGGTCACGGACGTACGGCAGCAGGTCGCGCAGCTACGGGCACTGCTCGACCGCTACAACCGCCAGGGCCTCAGAGCCTATGACAACCTGGAGCGCGCCCGCGACGCACTCTATCCCCTCCTGCACAATCTGCGCCGTGATGTGCACGCGGTGCTGCATGGCGACGCGGATGAGCTGCAGGCGTTGCATGCCGACTGGCAACAGGTCGATCTGGCACTGGAGAAATTCCAGCATACGGTCGCGGCGGTCGCCGTGGACAACCGCTACCAGGCAGCGGGGCGGACGCGCACCCAGACCCACATCGAGGACGAATACCGGGTCGACCTCGCTGCCCTCGCCGGCGGCTCACTGAGACGGTTCCAGGTGCTCTCGAACAAGGATTTCATCGCCAGCGCCGAAGCCACGCACGGCATCACCGTGCACCTCGAACAGCAACTTGCGCAGTTGCAGCAGGCCGCTGCGGCACCCTCCCGGCTCGCGGCACAGACACTGGCCATCGCCGGTTCGGTGTTGCAGTCGGCGCAGCAGGTTGAGGCGCTGAGCCGCGACATCAGCATCATCCCGTCCGACCGTTATGCGCTGCTGACCTCGCTGCAAGGCCGTGTCGAGCAGGCTTGGGAGCCGTGGTCCACACGCCTCGAACAACTCGCGAATAGCAGCGGCAGGGACGCGGTCAAAGCCGCGCAGCTGCGCAAGTCGCTCACCTCTGGTTTGGCGGCGCAGGAACGCGCCGTCTTCGGCCAGCGAACCGATGTCTGGGACGCTTATGATCGTTTCTACGACGACTTCCGGCGCAAGATCTTCGCCATCGACACCACACGCACGGAAACCGTCGACGAACTGTGGGTGCGTGTCTATCCCGACGACATCGCGGTGCACACCCACGAAGAACCGCTTACCGAGGACGAGGAACGCGACGGCAAGGCGTTCTGGATCGAAGGTCATGCCGCCGATGAAGACGAGGAGCTGAAGAAAGGCGCATGGCGTGCCCTGGTGCGCCTGCATGGTTCCCGTCGCGCAGCATGGATCGCCCGGGCCCTGCAGCCAAACGTGACCCGGCCCTTCAGCGCGGGTCAGCGCCTGTTGAAGGCGGTGGTCACCCTGCGCCGACGCGTCGAGGAAAACGGCGCCAGCAAAACCCGCCTGCTGCGTGATCCGCTCAAGAGCATCGCGCGCATCCAGAGTGCCGCCGATGCGACCCTGGCTGCTCTGGCCGACACGCAAAGGCTCACCGAGAGCCAGGCCCGCCAGATCAACCGCGAGCTGCGCATCATCCTCGGCAGGCTGGGCCAGATCACGGGCCGGATTGACCGCCGCAGCCGCTTCATTGAACAGCCGCGCGATATCGCCTTGGCCCTGGAGAAGCTCGCAGAGAGTCTCGGTGAGTTACAGCAGGGCGTCGCCGCACTGCCCGTGGTTTCGCTGCGCGAAGAGGTGATCGCATCCCTTAAGTTCCCCGCAGTGGATCAGCGTGACGGGCCCTGGACCGTCGCCCCCCACAGCAAGGTGATGCCTGACCGATTCGTCGCCCTGGCGGTGCGCGACGGCGAAGTGGTGCACGCTGTGGCCGGCGAGCCGGTCGACGATATCAAGGTCGGGCTGGATCCAGATCCTGAAAACGACGACGCCAGCCTTTTCCGTCTCGACGAGGAGGGCCGCCTGCTGGTCGGCGACTCGATCCGCTGGATGACCGACTTCGGCGAGGCGGTCGCCAAGGGTATGGGCATGGTCATGCGCCTCAGCGACGAGGAAGCGGATCGCGGTTTCGATGAGCTGTTCGTGCTCGGCGTACGCAGCCTGTCGGCCGGAGAGACGGCCGCACTTGTCGAGCAACTCCTCGATAACCATCACTTCAACGAAGAAGGGCTGGGCTTCCTGCCGCCGGGCACGCCGACCAACAATACCGAGGAACGCTTGGCCGCCTGGCGCAGCGACGACGACCCGGATGCCAGTTACCCGGTGGAGCGCGAAGGTCCATTGTTCGATGCCGGCGAAACCGACCCGACAGCCAAAAGCGACGGCCTGCTGTTCGCCGAGGCGCTCGGCATCTCGCCATCGGTGGTGGCCAATATCGACAACAGCGACGGCCCGCACATGGCCGAGGCAGCGGTGTTCAATCATGCATTGTGGCCGGCCACCATCGGCGCCTACCTGGAGGACTTCCTCGCCGGGCTGGTCTCTACCGAAACGATCGAGCGCCTGGAGACCTTCTTCACCGGGCATGTCAGCGCCCGCGGCAAACTGCCCGCATTGCGGGTCGGCTCGCAACCCTATGGCCTGGTGGTGACCAGCGCGTTCCATCGCTTCCGCTCGGCCTTCGGCAACACCCTGCCTCCACTGCCGCCCGGTGGCGCCGTCGATCTATCGGAGCAGGACCAAGCGCTGCGCTTCGACATCCTGCTGCACGACTTGTTGGCGGCCGTCGCCGCGGACTGGAGCGCCATACGCCGGGAGAAGGCGGCACATGCGCACAGCGAGCAGGTGAACGATGCCCAACAGCATTTCATGCAGATGCTCGGACTGCACGCAACCAGCGTCTCCGCCGATTACCGCTTTGCCCTCAATATCGGCAACCGGCACCCGGCGCGCGGTCCCAGCAGCGATGTACGCATGGACCACACGAGTATGGGCCCGGATGCCCTGCTGCATCACTTCGAGGTGTTCCACCGGCTTGCATTCGATCTCGGCAACGACCCGATCTATACTGAGAGTGGCGCCATCGCCGAGCCATTCAAGGCATTGCACGACGCCATCTTCGACGGTCGCATCTACGACGTGCGCTACGTGCACAATGCCCGTTCGCTGCGCGGACCACTGATCGGTAGCGGCCATGCAGACTATGTCGCCCGGCTGCTCAACCGCCAAGTCGACGAATTGCTGGCTGAGGCGCGCGATGGCAACCAGGAAAAACGCTCCCTGCTGTTCCTGATGCTGCGCCAGGCACTGATGGTACGCATGCGCTTTGCCGCACTGAACATCCTCGAGCGGGAGCACATGCTCACCGCCGAGGCCAGGGCACGCGCCGGCTCGGCGGACGAGTTCATGGTCCGGAGCCTGCTGAGCACCAACCACCTGACCAAGTGGAACTATCTGTTCGGCGACCTGCGCAAGCTCGACGGCCGCTTCAGCATCGACTTTCCCAGCGAACCGGGCACCCTGTTCCACTACCTGACCACGGCCGCGGCCGGTCTGCCGGGGGACGACTTCCCGTCGATGGCCGATTACCTGGCCCAGCGCGGTGCCGGCACCCTGTACGGTGGCTTCCCCCATCACGTGGAGGAAGTGCAGGACCTGCAGGCACATGCGACCGCCATCGAGCGACTCGCTACGATCCCTGCCGCGCGCCTCGAACTGCTGCTGCGCGAGCACATCGACCTGTGCAGCCACCGTCTGGATGCATGGCAGCTTGGCTTCGCCAACCGCCGCCTAGCGGAAAACCGCGCCAACGCGGAGACGGCATCCGGCCTGTATCTGGGCGCCTATGGCTGGGTCGAGAACCTGCGTCCCGGCGGCGAGAGGCAGCGCGCGCAGAACCTGCCTGCCGCGCTGCACATCGACGGCGAAGCACCGGT
>Ga0316201_10001214_pt1 | contig 16975 bp, 16 predicted proteins | sample CS6wburrow_MG_FD_204516 | JGI IMG/M metagenome (GOLD analysis project Ga0316201, IMG submission 204516) | Coastal sediment microbial communities from Delaware Bay, Delaware, United States - CS-6 worm burrow | ecosystem: Environmental > Aquatic > Marine > Coastal > Sediment | place: USA... | reverse complement strand
CTCACGGCGGCCCCGATGACGCCCTGTTGGGCCCCCAGAGCATCCGGAAGCGCCTGACCGACGTCGGCGGGCAGCTTGACGGCATCTACTACGTGCCCCGTTCGCTGTTCACGCAGAAACGGAATCGTGAGCAAGCGTTGAAAGACATCATGAAGCGGTACGCGCTCGATGCGGGTAACTGCTACCTCTTGAGCTCGAGCGCGAAATTCGTGGAAGCCGCCTCCGAACTCGGCATACACGCGACCGAACTCAACCAGAATCAAACATTGATTCAGAAAGTCATGTCGCTTCTAAAAGGCGAAGCCACCTAGGGCATTACCCCGCTCAGACGTCGAGATTGGATGCGTCCAGCGCGTTGCGTTCAATGAAGTCCCGACGCGGTTCCACCTCGTCACCCATCAGGGTCGTGAAGATTTGATCGGCCGCCACGGCGTCTTCGATCGTCACCTGCAGCAAGCGGCGCGTTTCAGGGTTGACCGTGGTGTCCCACAACTGTGCTGGATTCATCTCGCCGAGGCCCTTGAAGCGCTGGATCGTGCGACCCTTTCGGCTCTCAGCCATCAACCAATGGTAGGCGTCAGGAAAGGAATCGACCTCTTTTTCGGATTTGCCGCGCCGCACCAGGGCCCCTGGTTGGACCAGGCCGTGCAGGGTATCGGCCAATGGGCCGATCAGTCGGTACTCCGGCCCCCGGAAGAAGGACTTGCCGATAACGGTATCCTCGCTCACGCCGTGCGTCACTTTGCTCAGCACTACCTCATCGCCATCAGCGCCGGCCACAACTGCCAGTCGGTAGCGCACGCTGGGCGAGGAATTTTCCTCCAGCCTCGCGTTCAACCCCTTACACCAGACCTCCATCTCCGGCCGGTTCCACTCCAATGAAAATCTCTCATAATCAACGAGTTGATCCAGAAATCCGGGGTCGTAGCGTTTGGCCAGCCGGGTCATTGCCAGTTGTACCGTGGAGTAATCACGCATCAACTGCTCCAGTGCCGGCCCTTCCACCGGCGGCGCTGCGGGATCGAAGACCAGGGAGGCATTGTCCAGCGCCCTGGCCAGCAGGTAGTCGTTCAGTTCCGCGTCGTCCTTCAGGTAGTGCTCCTGCTTGCCGTGCTTGATTTTGTACAGCGGCGGCTGACCGATGTAGATGTGGCCGCGCTCGATGAGCTCGGGCATTTGACGGTAGAAGAACGTCAACAGCAGTGTTCGGATATGCGATCCGTCGACGTCGGCGTCTGTCATGATGATGATGCGGTGGTAACGCAGCTTGTCCGCATCGAATTCGTCGCGGCCGATACCGCAACCAAGCGCGGTAATCAGCGTACCCACCTCCGCCGAAGCCAACATTTTGTCAAAACGCGCCTTTTCGACGTTGAGGATCTTGCCCTTGAGCGGCAAAATGGCCTGGTACTTACGATTTCGGCCCTGTTTGGCGGAGCCCCCGGCCGAGTCGCCCTCCACCAGGAAAATCTCTGAAAGGGCGGGGTCCTTCTCCTGGCAATCCGCCAGTTTGCCCGGCAGCCCCGCGACATCGAGCACGCCCTTCCGCCGGGTCATCTCCCGAGCGCGACGCGCCGCTTCCCGCGCCCGGGCGGCTTCAACCACTTTCGCCGTGATCATCTTGGCTTCCGCCGGATTCTCCAGCAGGAAGTCACGCAGCCGGCCGGCAACGATCGACTCCACGACGGGCTTCACTTCCGACGAAACCAGCTTGTCCTTGGTTTGCGCGGAAAATTTCGGATCGGGCACCTTAACGGAAAGCACCGCAATCAGGCCCTCGCGCGCATCGTCACCCGTGGTGGGAACCCGCTCTTTCTTGGCAGCCCCGGCTTCGTCGATGTACTGGTTGATGGTGCGCGTCAGTGCCGCACGGAAGCCCGCCAGATGCGATCCCCCGTCTTTCTGCGGAATGTTGTTCGTGAAGCAGAAAACCGTTTCCTGATACGCGTCGGTCCACTGCATCGCCACTTCCACGACGACATCGGCGGCCATATCGGAAAAATGCATGACGGTCGGATGCAGCGGATTCTTATTGCGTCCGAGGTGTTCTACAAAGGAACGGATGCCGCCCTTGTATTCGAAAACGTCGGACTTGCCGGTGCGCTCGTCGACCAATTCGATCCGTACGCCGGAATTGAGAAAACTCAGTTCCCGTAAGCGCTTGGCGAGAATATCGTAGTGGAATACCGGGTCGCTGAAGACCTCGTGACTGGGACGAAAGAATATTTTCGTGCCGCTCTCTGCACTGGCGCCGGTCACCTGCAGCTCCGCATCGGGAACGCCCATTTTGTAAGCCTGGCGCCAAACGTGACCGTCCCGCTTGATGCGCAGGCGCAGATCTTCGGAGAGCGCGTTGACCACGGATACACCGACGCCGTGCAGTCCGCCTGACACCTTGTAGGAATTGTCGTCGAATTTGCCGCCCGCATGCAGCACGGTCATGATGACTTCCGCCGCCGAGCGGCCCTCCTCCTCGTGGAGATCGACGGGAATTCCGCGGCCATTGTCTTCCACGCTGACAGCATCGTCGGCATGTATGGTGACCTGAATAGCGTCGCAGTGGCCTGCCAGCGCTTCGTCGATGGAGTTATCGACGACTTCGAACACCATGTGGTGCAAGCCCGTGCCGTCGTCGGTATCTCCGATATACATGCCGGGACGTTTCCGCACCGCATCGAGGCCCTTCAACACCTTGATGTTCTTTGAATCGTACTTTCGGTCTGTCATTGGTCCTCCGGCTGCACCGGCAGCCTGATCCGGTCCTCTGGAGAGGGCCGTATTCGGGGTGATGAGTGCGAATTAACTCGGTTGGCGGGTTGGCGGTTGCCGCGCGCGCCCAGCGACGCTGATTATACCATTTCTATGACCGCGCCCTGTTCCACGTGAAACATCACGCAGTCGCCGTCAACCGCCTGGCGGCGCGTGCCGGTAAGCCAAACCTGGGCGCTGCCGGCAAGAGCACGATTCAATACACGCTCGAAGTGAACCTGATCGAACTCGGACCCCAGGTCATCCAACAGATACACGGGCCGCTCACCGAGGGCCGATAGCAGCTCCGCCTGGGTCAGGAGCAGCGCCGCTGACAACAATTTTTGCTCGCCGCGTGACAGCTTCGTCCTGGCGTTGACCGCGCCATAACGCAGGCCGAGATCACTACGATGCGGCCCGCTCATCGTCTGCCCGCGCTCCAGATCGCGACTCCGGCCCTGTTCCAGGGCCTCGAGCAGGCTGGAACCGGACCATCCCTGCTGGTAGTCGAGCTGAATGTCGGCTAATCCGGCGTTGAGCTCCTTCAGCATCGGACGCAACCCTTCTGCGACGGCCATGCTGTGTTCCTGGCGCAGTTCGCTCAACTGCGTTCCCTCCTCGGCGAGAATGGTTTCGAGCGGCCCCAGCACGTCGTTTTGACGCGCTCTTAAGGCGGCATTTCGTTGCTTCAGCGCCACGGAGTAGCGTCGCCAGGCGTCCAGGAGCTCATGTTTCACGTGAAACATGCCCCAGTCGAGGAACTTTCGCCGCACATCGGGCGAACCGCTCACGAGCAGGTGGCTGTCGGGTTCGACCAGAATCACGGGCAGGGTTCGCGTCAATTCGCTCAGCTGCGAAAGGTCCCGTCCGTTCTTACGGCCCCGCCAGCGCTTTCCGGACCGTTCGAGCCCCATGCGCTGGGTCTTGTCGGCATCATCCTCGCCCAGCGCGAAGATTCGGAAGGTGGGCGCCGCCGGACCGATCAGTTCAGCGGCTGAAGTCGTGCGAAACGATCGCCCCCTGGACAACACCACCAGCGCCTCCAGGATGCTCGTTTTACCGGCGCCGTTGGGGCCGAAAAGAACATTGAGCCGAGGGTGCGGCGATAGTTCCACCCGCTCCAGGTTTCTGAAGTTTTCTAGCTTTAAGTCTTTGATGATCAATAGATTGCCGAAACGCAGCCCGGGCCTGGTTTCGGCCGAGACGGGCGCGGTACTCGAGGGTGCGCCGCCCCGAGCCGGCCATTGATCACAGCTTGAGAGGCATGACCACGTGGCGATCCGCACTTCCCGGATCCGCGGTTATCAGGCAGCTGCTGTTTGCATCCTTCAGCTCCATCACCACGTTTTCAGCCTCGATTGCGGTCAATGCATCCAGCAGGTACGTGACGTTGAACCCAATCGCAATCTGGTCGAAATTCAACGCCGCCTCTACTTCCTCGACCGCCTCTTCGTGCTGTGGGTTATGGGCAATAATCTTCAGGGAATTACCCGTAGCCTCCAGGCGCACACCGCGATACTTCTCGTTGGAGAGGATCGCCGCCCGCTGCAGCGCGTGGATGAAGCTCTGCCGGTCCAGCTTGATATGGCGATCGGTGCCCTTGGGGATGACGGCCTGGTATTCCGGAAAGCGACCGTCGATCAATTTTGAAGTGAAGACGGTGCTGTCTTTGACCAGGCGCACATGGTTCTTGCCGATGGCTAGCTCGACGAGATCATCCGTGTCAGACAGCATCCGGGTCATTTCGAGCACGCCCTTGCGGGGAACGATGAGCTGACGGTCGTCCGTCAGCCCCAGGTCGGCCCCCAGATCGCACACGGCCAGCCGGTGCCCATCCGTGGCGACGGTGCTCAACGTACCATCGTGAAAATCGAACAGCAGGCCGTTCAGGTAGTAGCGGACGTCCTGATTCGCCATAGCGAAGGCCGTCTTGTCCAGCAGGTTTTTTAGGCTAACCTCCTGAATTTTAAATATTTCCAGTGTTTCCACCTGGTCCGTTGCCGGAAATTCCGTTGCCGGCAACGTTGCCAGAGTGTAACGCCCGCGGCCCGATGATACCGTGAGCTTGTCGCCCTCCAGCACAGCCGTGATATCAACGCCTTCAGGCAGCATCCGGACAATGTCGACAAGCTTACGTGCCGGCACCGTGGTCTCCCCCTCTGCCGCGATACCGGTTTCGACGGTGGTTAGCAGCTCAACTTCCATGTCAGTGCCGGTGATCGACAGCCGGTTGCCTTTGGCTGAAATCAGAAAATTCGCCAGGACCGGCAAAGTCTGCCGTCGTTCGACTACGCCGACTACTTGACTGATGGGTTGAAGAAGCGCTTCTCGCTGGATGCTGAATTTCATGACCACGGTCCTTTTGGTGTTGTCTTATCTCTTCTGTTTATTAATTAAAGAATAATAGTAGTAATAAGCGCAGTGGATATCCCTAAAACCCCAATTACCCTATTAAATTCAATAACCTGTATCGCCCCTACCGCAGTACAACACAGACGGCAAGCTGTTCACAGGCTGTGGATGATTTCAGGCGCCCGGCTTGCCCCCAGGATATCCACAGTGCTGCGGGGGTCTTGTTACCGGAGTTATACTCGCGCACCTGACGCACCCTAGGCGGTCAATTGCCGTACCAGTTTGGCACGGTCCTCGCGTATCCGTCCGTCTGTCTCGCACAGGTCCTCAATTCTACGACATGCGTGCAGTACCGTGGTATGGTCCCGGCCGCCGAAGGCATCGCCGATTTCCGGCAGGCTGTGTTCCGTGAGTTCCTTGCTCAGCGCCATTGCCAGCTGCCGCGGGCGGGCGATGGTCCGCGTCCGCCGTCGAGACAGGAGATCCGTGACCCGCATTTTGTAATATTCAGCGACCGCTTTCTGAATGTTTTCAATGGTTATCAGGCGGTCGTGCACCAGCAGAAGGTCCCGCAGCACCTCCTGCGCGAAACTTTCGGTAATATCGCGCCCTGAAAACCGGGCGTTCGCGCACAGGGTGTTGAGCGCCCCCTCGAGATCCCGCACATTGGAACGGATGCGGCGGGCCATCAGATAGGCAACCGGCTCGTCGAGGTGCACGTTGCGCTCCTGTGCCTTGTTCATCAGGATTGCGACGCGAGTCTCGAAATCGGGTGGTTCGATCGAGACCGTCAGACCCCATCCAAAACGCGACCGGAGGCGCGCTTCGATGCCGTCCACCTCCTTTGGATAGCGATCGCAGGTCAAAATAATCTGCTGCTGGCTGTCCAGCAAGGCATTGAAAGTATGAAAAAACTCCTCCTGGGTTCTTTCCTTGCCGGCAAAAAACTGAATGTCGTCGATGAGCAGCGCGCCAGCCGTGCGGTAATGTTGCTTGAACGCTTCGATCCGATCACTGCGAAGCGCCTGGATCATCTGGCTTACGAATTGCTCGGAATGCAGATAGATCACCTTCGCGTCGCGATTTCGCTTGAAGATGAGGTTGCCGGCCGCGTGGAGGAGGTGGGTTTTGCCCAGGCCGGTCCCGCCGTACAGGAGCAGTGGGTTGTAGGCCGCGCCCGGTTTCTTCGCTACCTGCTGGGCAGCGGCGTATGCCAACTCGTTGGACTTGCCCTGAACGAAATTCCCGAATCTATAGCGCTTGTCCAGGCCGCTGCGTGACCGGGGCCGAGCGACGGTTTCCAACCGTGCCGGCGCCGCTGCATCGCCTCGCCGGCTGACATCGACGATCACGGATTCTCGCGTGGCGCCCAGATGTTCGAAAATGTCGCGAATCCGCTCGAGATAATTCAGCGTGATGTGGTCGCGCACATACTCATTTGGCGACAGCAGGACGGTGCGGCCCTTGCTCGAACGGATCTGCAGGGGCCGTACCCAGGTATTGAAATCGTCCGCCGGCAGTTCACGTTCCAGGTGCTGCAAACAGGTTTGCCAAAAGTTTTGGGACATGCCGGGCGACAAGCTTCTCTCGGTCAGCTTTGGGAACAGGGCGGGCGTAGCCGCGCCTGCGCGACTTAGTCTACTCTGCTGTGGATAACTTGACCACCGCGAGCGGTTGTCGAGGCCGGGTTCTTGTTCTCGGAGCGTCGAGGCGGTAGAATTACGCTCTTTTGTCGGGCACTTGTGCCGGCTCAAATCAGCAACTTGCAGCGGCCAGGCAGCATGCAGCACAGGCCCGGCAGGGGCCGCAGCCGGCAAGACCGCGATTACAAAGGAACGGATCAATGAAGCGTACATTCCAGCCAAGCCGCCTGAAGCGAGCTCGCAGACACGGTTTCCGCGCCCGCATGGCGACCCGGGCCGGACGGGCCGTGATCAAGGCGCGCCGCGCCAAAGGCAGAAAGCGTCTCTCCGCCTGATGTGCTGATTCGCGAGAGCCGGTCCGTGCCGTTGTGCACGGACGGACGGTATCGCGAGGTCCCGCACTGTGACTGAACACCCGCCCCGCGCCCCGCAGCAGACAGCGCGTGCCCGGCTGCCCCGCCAGAACCGTCTCAGGGCGTCTTCTGATTTCCAGAACGTCTTTGCAAAGCCGGTGGTATCCGCCGACCGGTGTTTCAAGGTCTTGGTGCGCCGGAACGATTGCGGGTGGCCGCGTCTGGGCATGGCGGTCTCCCGGCAGGTTGATAGGAAGGCCGTCGGGCGGAACCGCATTAAGCGCGTTATTCGGGAGAGTTTTCGGCACCATTTCCGCGATCGGCGCCCGCCGCTGGATTTCGTGGTCTTGCCCCGAAGGGACTGCGACACCATATGCAACAGGCGGCTGTCACAGTCGCTCGACGTTCACTGGAAACGCCTCGCCGGACGCATGGCGGCCGCAGCCCGAGACGCGTGACGGCAGATCGCGCGCGCTGCGGGCCCGGCGGGCATCCACAAGGCGAAACGCCATTCTGGGGTGAGGAAGAGGTTCGATGGCAAATCTAAGACCGGTACTGATCATCGGGCTGCTGTTCCTGGGCTATATGATGTGGGTGCAGTGGCAACAAGACTACGGCCCCGCCCCGCAAACCCCAGCGCCTTCGCCGTCAGCGGCTACCGAGCAGCTCGACGTGCCGACGCCCGGCGGAACCGTCGAACCTCCGTCAGCCGAGGATTTGCCGGCGCCGATCGAGTCTTACGACACAGCTGATGCCGGGCCGGCATCAGAACCCATTGCCGAAGCGCAAAATCTGGTAGAGGTGCGCACCGATGTCCTGGAAGCACTCATCGACCCCGTTGGCGGAACCGTGGTCGCGGCCAAGCTGCTCGACTATCCGATAGACCTGGACCGACCCGAAGAGAAGGTCCGCCTGCTGGTGCCCGGCGGAGATCAGATGTTCATTGCGCAGTCGGGGTTGCTGTCGAAGCAGGCGGCGCCGAATCACACGACCACGTTCGAAACGACCAGCCGTCAATTCGAGTTGGGACAGGGTCAGGAGGAGCTCCGGGTGCCGTTCCGGTGGCGGTCGGATGATGGCCTGGAGGTCACCAAGACCTTCGTGTTCCGCGCCGGGCGCTACGAAATAGACGTTTCCTACCAAGTGGCCAACCGCAGTGCGGCAACCTGGACCGGTAGCCGCTACGACCAGCTGCAGAGGCGCGTTCCGGGCGACCGGGAATCGGGAGGGTTCACGCAGCCCGAGCGGTACAGTTTCTTCGGCATCGGATTCTACAATCCGGAGGACAAGTTCCAGAAGATAGATTTCGACGACGTGGGTGACGAACCTTACCGGGTGAGCACCCGGGATGGCTGGCTGGCCATGATTCAGCATTACTTCTTCGCGGCCTGGATACCGCCGGCGGAGGAGGAAGCGACCTACACCACCCAGGTCATCGAGGGCGACGGCTGGCCGCGCTACATCGCCCGCGAGGTTTCACCGCCCCGCCAGGTCGCGCCCGGCGGTTCGGCCGAGTTCTCCAGCCGGCTGTATCTCGGCCCCAAGATCCAGGACGACCTTCCCGATATCGCCAAGGGCCTCGAGTACACGGTCAACTACGGCATATTCACCGTGTTCTCCAAGCCCCTGTTCTGGCTGCTGGAAAAGATCCATGACGTAGTGGGCAACTGGGGCTGGGCGATAGTGATCCTTACCATTTTCATCAAGGCCGCTTTTTTCAAGTTGACCGAGGCCCAGTACCGCTCGACCGCGCGCATGCGGAAGCTGCAACCGCGAATCGAGCAGCTCAAAGAGCGCTACGGCGATGACAAGCAGCGCATGAGCCAAGCCATGATGGAGATGTACAAGAAGGAAAAGGTCAATCCGCTGGGCGGCTGTCTACCCATCCTGGTCCAGATTCCCATATTCATCGCCCTGTACTGGGTTCTGCTGGAGTCGGTAGAGCTGCGCCAGGCGCCGTTCATCCTCTGGATCGACAATCTCTCAGTGCGCGATCCTTACTTCGTGCTGCCGCTCTTGAATGCCGTCTTCATGTTCGCCACGCAGCGGCTGACACCGATGGTGGGCATGGACCCCCTCCAGCAGAAGATGATGCAGTTCATGCCGATTGCCTTCTCAATCATGTTCGCCTTCTTCCCGGCCGGGCTGGTCCTCTACTGGGCGACCAACGCCGGCTTGTCCCTGGCGCAGCAGTACTACATTACCCGCAAGATTGCCGCGGCCGACTGACACCATCTGCGCTATTGCCACGCCCCCTGGCGCGGGCGGCCTTGGCATCGTTCGTCTTTCCGGCCCCCTGGTTCCGTCTATCGCCCGCGGCATACTGGGCGAATTGCCCGCGCCCCGGCACGCCCATCTGAGCGATTTCGCCGACGGCGCCGGCGGGGTGATCGATCGCGGCATCGCCTTGTATTTCCCGGCGCCGGCGTCCTTTACCGGCGAAGACACCCTCGAACTGCAGGCCCACGGGGGCGTTTTCATCCTCCAGCAGCTTTTAATGCGCGCGTTAGAGCTAGGCGCGCGGCTCGCCGGGCCCGGGGAGTTCTCCCAGCGGGCCTTCCTAAACGACAAGCTGGACCTCGCGCAGGCCGAGGCCATCGCCGACCTGATCGAGTCGCAAACGGATGCCGCGGCGCGAGCGGCCCAGCGAACGCTGCAGGGGGTGTTTTCGGAGCAGGTCCACAAGCTGCAGGATGGGCTGACGGCCTTGCGCGTATTCGTGGAGGCGGCGATTGACTTCCCGGAAGAGGAAATCGACTTCCTCGGCGAAAGCGACGTGGCCGAGCGTGGGCGCGAACTCCAGGAGCGGCTGGGCGGTCTGCTGCGGGAGGCGCGCCAGGGACGACTGCTGCGCGACGGCATCGTCCTGGCGATCATCGGCCCGCCCAATGCGGGCAAGTCCAGCTTGCTGAACGCCCTCTCGGGGCAGGACAGCGCCATCGTGACCGCCATTCCCGGCACCACCCGTGATGTTTTGCGCGAGCAGATCGATCTCGAGGGCATACCGGTGCACGTGGCCGACACGGCCGGCATACGGGAAACCCGGGACGAAATTGAGGCGGAAGGCGTGCGGCGCGCGTTGCAGGCGCTGGAGACTGCCGACATTGTGCTGCTGCTCGAAGATGTAACGGAGAATGCCGGGGCGGACGCGGCGGTGCCCGGCGTGGAATTGCCGCGCGCCGTGACCTGTCTGAAGGTCGGCAACAAGATCGATCTGCTGGCGCCGGCAGAGTTGGAATCCAGACTCAGCGGCGGCGGTCCGGACCGGCTGTGGATTTCAGCCCGCACCGGGCAGGGACTGGACCGGCTGCGCCGGCGCATCCGCGAGATCGTCGGCGCTGCCGGAGGCTCGGATGGCGCCGCGGGCGGCAGTTTTTCAGCCCGACAACGACACGTCGATGCGCTCAAACGCGCGGCCCGTCACGTGGAGGCCGGTGTCGAGGTCCTGACCGCAAGCGGGGCCGGAGAGTTGTTTGCCGAGGAGTTGCGGCTCGCTCAGCAAGCGCTGGGGGAGATTACCGGGGAAATGCTGGCCGACGATTTACTGGGCCAGATATTTTCCAGCTTCTGCATTGGCAAGTAGCGCGCAGACCGGCAGCGCCGGGATCACAACCACCGTGGTTCAGGTCGCGCAGTAGACGTCGTGCAGCAACTCGATGATGGTCAGCGCGGTCGTGTCCGACAGGCGGTAGTAGATCGTCTGGCTCTCGCGCCGGGTTTGAACCAGGCCTTGCTCTCGTAGCACCGCCAGGTGTTGCGACAGCGCGGACTGGCTAAGCTTGATCCGCTGGTTGAGTTGCCCGACGGACAATTCGCCTTCGGACAGGACGCAGAGGATCATCAGACGGCTCTCGTTCGCCAGCCCCTTCAGCAGGCTCACCGCGTCCGAGGCATTGCTCCGCATTACGTCCAGATCGAGCTGGGGGGAAAAGCCGGGTTTCTCGGCCGCGTTCATGGGGGAATTTTAGTTGCAATGTATCTAAATTACAAATATCTTAATAAGGCTCTTCTTAAGTAAGCATCGTGCTGCCCACCGTATGTTGGATATCAAATCATTCTATGAGGCGGATTCCGGAACCTGGACGCATCTGCTGGCCGACCTCGACAGCAAGACAGCCGCCATCATCGACCCGGTTTGGGTGTACGACCCGGTCAGTGGAATGGCAGATACCTCGTTTATCGACGATGTTCTGGCCAAGGCCGAGCACCTGCAATGCCGGCTCGAGTGGGTGCTGGAAACCCATGCCCACGCTGATCACCTGACCGCGGCCGACTATTTGCGCCGCAAGACCGGGGCGAAAATTGGCTGCGGACGCGGCATTAGCGAAGTCCAGAAAACGTTCGCGAAAGTCTTCAATCTCGACGAAGTGGCCACTGACGGCAGCCAATTCGACCAGCTGCTGGAGGAGGGCGATGTGCTCTCGCTGGGTGAACGGGAGATCCGCGTCATCGAAACCCCCGGCCATACCGGTGACGGCATCAGCTACCTGGTGGGCAGCGCTGTGTTCGTTGGCGATACGCTGTTCGCGCCTGCCTACGGGACCGCGCGGTGCGATTTCCCCGGCGGCGATGCGGGGCGCCTGTTCGACTCCATCGCCCGGTTGCACAGCCTGCCGGACGAGACCCGCATCTACTTGTGCCACGACTACCCCGAAAAGGGCGTGGAACCGGTCAGCAGCATCACGGTCGGCGAGTCCCGGCGCCAGAACGTGCACGTTCGGGACGGTACGCGCAAGGAGGATTTCGTGGCGATGCGCGAGGAGCGGGACGAGCAGCTCGGGATGCCGCGCCTGATCATTCCATCGCTTCAGGTCAACCTCCTCGCGGGCGCGGCGCCGCCGCCCGAGAGCAATGACGTCAGCTACCTGCGGATTCCCTTCAATCGCCCGCTGGGTGAACTGGTCCAGGCATTAAACAGGAAACAGAGGAAAGCCCAATGAGTACGATCGTGGTTCTGGGGGGCGGCATCGGCGGATTTCGGCGACCGCGGCGTGGCGTTCATGGCCTTGCCGCAGATTCCGCCGCGCAATACCAACTGGTCGGGCTCCGGCAAGTGGGTGCACTGGGCCAAGATCGGCTTCGAAAAGTACTATCTGCGCAAGATCAAGCAGGGCAAAGTCGAGCCGTTCTGGGAGAAATACGCGATGCGGCTGATGGGCGTGCAAAAACTCAAGGGCGCGATCTGACCCCCAGGCGCGGCCCCCGGCGCGGCCTGAATCTCATTACCGCGCCCGAGGGTTACCGGGCAGACATCTCCGTGGCTTTGCGGCGGGCTTCTTCGAGTCCCCCGATGTTGACCGCATTGTCATAGCCAGCCTCGCGAAGGGCCTCGAGGGCGATGCCGGAGCGCCGGCCGCTGCGGCAGTACAGATAGATCGTGGCGTCCTTGTCCGAAGCTACCTCGCCAATCCTCTCGGCGATCTCCTCGTAGGGGATGTTGACGGCGCCTGCGACGTGCCCGGCGCCGAACTCCCCGGCGGTCCGAACGTCGACCCAATGACCATTGCCGGCCCAGGATGAGATACACAGCAGCAACAGGGCGGTCAACGAGAACAGCTTAATCAACGCGCGGGACATTCAGCAGCTCCTTTATTGGAAGTTGTCTAATGTAGCTTATTCTAATATAAACACCTCCGGAATGTATCGGGCGCGCGGCGCGGGCCGGCTCAGGGCGACGCTACCAGACCGCGGAGCGCGTCCTCGGTGGCTTTCGGGGAGGCCATGAGTTTCATGAAGCCGTGCTTACCCATCATGCTCAGGTCCGGGAAGTGCACGGCCATCCGGAACCGCATGTGCAGCGCCTCGACATTGCCGCCATCGACCAGGACCTCGTACGGGAAATAGGCCGCCTTGCTGTAACCTTCGAAATCGACGACAGCAAGCTGGTGCGCGGCGTCGATGTCGACTTCTGAATCCGCCGTGCCGGTCGCGCGCATGCCGACGCCGAACACTGTCTGCTGCTTTTCGGGCAGGTCGATCCGGTAGACCAGGCTCAAGGGGTCGCCGGGCGCCGCAAGCCCCCCCTCGACGGCGGCCACCGCCGCCTCGTAGCTTTCGAAGCGACCGAGTTCGGACGGATCATCGAAGCGCTGCATGCCCACCATGTAGTGATACTTCTTCAGTTTCTTGGCGGTCATCTTCTTTTTCGCCCCGAACGCCTCGCTCTCGCCCAGCGCGTTTTTCAGGCTGTCGTAGACGGGCTGCATGTCGCCCTCCAGACGATAGGCGTGCTGGATGTAGACCGGGTTGACGAATGCGACCTCCGTCTTGCCCTCGCGCTCGGTCACGCTGATCCGCTGGGCGGCGCCATAGCCACCCTTCGGGGTTTGCGCGGCAACGGCCTGCAGTTCGGGGCTGGTGACGACGATTACATTCGCGCCCTCCACGGGGGCGTACTGGCCGGCCACGCTGAATCCCGCCTTTTCCAGCGCCGCGACCGTCGCGGCGGTTTGCTCGGCCAGTCCCGCGTCGCTGACAGATGCCAGGACGAACGGTTGGTAGGTGGTATCCGCCGCTGCCGCGGCGCCGATCAGCAGGCAGCCCAGCAGCGTTGCGATGATCCGTTGTTTCATGATGAGCCCTCGGATGACAAATCGAGGCCTTGCCGGCGTGAAGCCGGCCAAAGCCTTGGGGTATTAAGTATTTCTAATATTCGCGGTCGGCGTATGATATGAGTCATATGAGCGCGAAGAAGATGACGCCAGCGGAACGGAAACGGCACTGGGAGGAGGTCTACCGCGCGAAGCCGGCCGTCGAGACAAGTTGGTACCAGGCCGAGCCGAGCACGTCGCTGGCCATGATCCGCAGGACCGGCGCGCGGCCCGATCAGGGCCTGATCGATGTGGGCGGCGGCGCCTCACTGCTGGTTGACCATTTGCTGCAGCTGGGTTACCGGGACCTCACGGTGCTCGATCTTTCGGCCGAGGCCATGGAACAGGCGCAGCGACGCCTGGGCGCGGCGGCGCGGCGGGTGCAATGGGTCGCGGGGGACGTCACGGAGTATTCGCCGCAGCGACACTTCGAGGTCTGGCACGATCGCGCCGCGTTCCACTTCCTGACCGACCCGTGCGACCGCGAGCGTTATGTCGAGGTGCTGCGGTCCGCCCTGCGGCCGGGGGGCCAGGCGATCATCGCTGCCTTTGCGCCGGACGGTCCCGAGCGCTGTAGCGGGCTCGAGATCGTGCGCTACGATGCGGACGCGATCGGCACGATTCTGGGCGATGCATTCCAGCTGGTGGAGGAGTGCCGCGAAACTCACCGGACACCGCTGGGGCGCGAGCAGCGCTTCGGCTTCTTTCGGTTCACATGCACCGGTGCGCAGTGAGCCGCGCGCCCGAAGACGCCCGAATGCCAGCGGCCGGCGATTGCGGTTAAGATGACGAGCCACTTAAAATGCGCTGAGACCATGCCGTGTCCCGGTGTGGCCGAGACCAAGGATTCACCAGAAGACACCATGATGCAAAACGCAGTAATCGACCCGCAACGGATGGCTATCGCGGCCGGCAGGGCCAGCGAGTTGATGAAGACGCTCGGCCACAAGGACCGGTTGATGGTGTTGTGCCACCTGATACCCGGGGAAAAGTCCGTTGGCGAGTTGGCGCGGCTGCTGGATATACCGCAATCTCCGTTGTCCCAGCATCTGGCACGGATGCGCAAGGAGGCGCTGGTCACGACCCGCCGGGAAGCCCAGACCATCTACTACTCGATCGCCAGCGATGAGGCAGCGCGCATTGTCGGTCTGATGCACGAACTCTATTGCAGCAACTGACGCAGCCCCGCGCCCCGACTCAATGAAGGCCCATTTTGGAACTTGACCCGCATCATTTCGGCGTTCTTTTGCAGGGACATATTAGGATTACTTACATTAGACTGGCTTAAAACTTCGATCGGCCACAGTCAATGGAGGCGGAAAGTGAACAAGCGTATGAACTGGTATGGGGTCCTGGCCGTGGTCGTCGGCCTGTGCCTGACGGGTAATGCATTCGCGACCAACGGGTACTTCACCCACGGCAACGGCACCAAGAACAAGAGCATGGCGGGCGCGGGCATCGCCTTGCCCGAGGACGCCATCGACGTGACCAACAATCCGGCGGTCGCGCCCTTCGTCGGCGACCAGCTCATTGTCGGCGCCGCAGTGTTCAGCCCGATCCGCAAGTACAGCACGACGGCCAGCCAGGCCAACGGCATGTGCTTTCCGAGCGGCTGCGCCATCACCATCGGACCGAACAGCATCACCAGCGACAGCGAATACTTCGTCATCCCGCACATCGCCAAGAGCTGGCAACGGGACAACGGCACCGCCTGGGCGCTGTCTTTCTACGGCCGCGGCGGCATGAACACCGACTGGAAGGGCGGAACGGCAACGTTCGATCCCGATGGCCCCGGGCCGGATTTCGGCCCCACGACCTTTCCGGGCACCTACGGGGCAGGCAATGCGGGGGTCGATTACAACCAGGCCTTCCTCGACATTACCTGGGCCAAGCGAGTCAACGAAAAGGTCTCCCTGGGCATTTCCGGCGTGCTGGTCGCCCAGTGGTTTAAAGCCGATGGCGTTGCGACTTTCGCACCATTGACCGAAACCTACGCCCGGCCGTTTGTCGAAACGGGCATGCCGGGCAATCCTACCGCGCTGTCCAACAACGGTCACGACTGGGCCTACGGCGCCGGCATCAAGGTGGGGCTGCATGCGGCGCTCTCGGAGCGGGTCAGCCTGGGCATCATGTATCAAAGCAAGATCTGGATGACCGAATTCGACGATTACGCCGACCTGTTCGCCGAGAGGGGCAACATGGACGTCCCGCCTGATCTGAAGGTGGGGCTGACGTTCCAGGCCAACGAAAGAACGGCGTTGAGTTTCGATATCGAGCACGCTTGGTACAGCGACGTGGCTGCGGTCGGCAACCCGATTGCACTGCTGTTCAACTGCCCCACGGCCGGCCGCGGCGGTACTGACTTGACCACCTGCCTTGGTGGCGAGAATGGCGGCGGCTTCGGCTGGGAAGACATGACCACGTTCAAACTGGGTCTGCGCTACAAGGCGGGCGAGGACTGGACCTGGCGTCTCGGCTACAGCTACGGCGAGCAGCCCATCCCGAATACCGAGATGTCCTTCAACATCCTGGCGCCCGGCGTCATGGAGCAGCACATCACGGCCGGCTTCACGCTGGAGCGGACCGTGGGCCGTCAGTTCAACGTGGCCTTGATGTTCGCGCCGAGCAAGAGCGTGACTGGACCGCAGAATTTCGACCCGAGCCAGAACGTGACCTTCAAGATGTACCAGTGGGAGCTCGAAGCGAGCTATTCCTGGAGATTCTGAACGTCAAAGTAGAACCTTTTGGAACGGCCGGCTTTCGCCGGCCGTTTTGCATCATGGGAACCAAAAAAAGGCCGGCGGGAGCCGGCCATCAGAGGAGAGAGCAATTCCGGGTCAGGCCGTCTTGCGGAGCAGGAAGCGGTAAACGCCGCCTTCCTCGCTGTGTTCCATGAGCTCGTTACCCGTCGTTCGCGAAAACGCCTCGAAGTCGGCGACGGAACCCGGGTCGGTGGCCAGTATCTCCAGCGTTCCGCCGTCGGGCACGTCCTTCAGCGCTTTCTTGGCTTTGAGGATCGGAAGCGGACAGTTCAGCCCTTTTGCGTCGAGTAGTTTGTCTGCCATGGTGTTTTCCTGTCTGGATGAATGATGCCGCCTGCTCAGACGAACAGGTTGATGTGGGACTTGGTAGCCACTTCAATGTAAGTCGCGGCGCCGCCGATTTCAATTCCGTCGATCATGTCCTCCTTCTTGTATTCGAAGAGGTCCATGGTCATCTGGCAGCCGATCATGCGCACGTCGGCTTCGACCGCCAGCTCGCGCAGTTCCTCAATGGACGCCACGCCTTT
>Ga0316201_10001213_pt1 | contig 16981 bp, 20 predicted proteins | sample CS6wburrow_MG_FD_204516 | JGI IMG/M metagenome (GOLD analysis project Ga0316201, IMG submission 204516) | Coastal sediment microbial communities from Delaware Bay, Delaware, United States - CS-6 worm burrow | ecosystem: Environmental > Aquatic > Marine > Coastal > Sediment | place: USA... | reverse complement strand
ATCCTGGCCGATGGCTCTGTTGAAACGCAACCGCCACGCCGCAAAAGCGGATCGGCACCTGCTGTACCAGGAGTCGGTGCAGGACACTGAGTCTGAAATTGATTTTGTCGAGCAAACCTGGTCGGAACTGCGCGGACGGCCGGCTGAATTGCTGCGCGAGGATTTTTGCGGAACCGCCAATACTGCCTGTGAATGGGTCAGGCGCGATCCGCAACACTATTCAGTCGGTGTAGACCTTGATCCCGAGGTGCTCGAGTGGGGGACCCTGAATAATGTTGCCGCGCTGGAGCCCGGGCAGCAGTGCCGGATTCGGCTTTTACAGGAAAATGTTCTGGATGTATCCACCGACCTGGCCGATATCGTGCTGGCGATGAACTTCAGCTACTACCTGTTTCTGAACCGGGAAGACCTGCTGGATTATTTCCGCAGTGTTTACGATGGTCTGGTGGATGACGGACTGTTTTTTCTGGACGCCTACGGTGGTTACGACGCGCCCCGTGAAATTGAGGAGGAGCGGGAGTGCGAGGGCTTCACCTATGTCTGGGAGCAGGCCTCCTTCAACCCGATCGATTCCACGATGGCCTGTCACATCCACTTCGAGTTTCCGGACCGCTCACGGCTGGAACGGGCATTCAGTTATTACTGGCGTCTGTGGACATTGCCAGAGATCCGTGAATTGCTTACCGAGGCGGGCTTCGGAACGGTCACGGTGTACTGGGAAGGCACGGACAGCAAGACCAACGAAGGCAACGGCATTTACTCACCGGCGGAAGTGGGAGACGCGGATCCCGGTTGGGTCTGTTATATCGTTGCGCAACGGTAAACGCGGTCTCCGTGCCGCAGGGACGAGATGGTGCTGTCCGGCTCCGCGGGCGCGACGATCAGCACCAGTGTGTCTCCTGAACCCAGCGTGACCGAATCGATCACGGTGCCCCGGTCCCAGCTGTCGCCACGGCAGATTTCCACCGCTTCTGAAGGGCGCGTAGCTAAATTTCCCTCCACCTGGACGACCACCGGTTTGCGCTTGACCTTGCCCAGGTAGCGCGCTCGCGCGACGATCTCCTGCCCCGGATAACAGCCCTTGGAGAAACTTACAGCACCGATCTGATCATGGCCAAGCATCTGTGGAATGAATTTCTCCGCGGTGTCTGCATTCAGCCAGCTGATGCCGCAGCGCAATTCTTTAGCTTTGAAAGCACCTCCCGGTTCGTCGGCCGGTTGCCCGGAAAAAAGATAGTACAGAGGCAAGTCGTCGGGCTGGAAGTAACCGCCGGCGGCCGGATCGGATGACGGCTCGACGCCATAGAGACGCAGGCCGGGTTCCAGGGAAAACTCCACCCGGGTTCGCATTACAAATATCCTGAGGCGGTCCAGGATTCCGGGCAGCAGATCCGCGGCTGCAGCCACCAGGTAGTCATCCTCGCCTTTGCCGACCAGCAGCAAGCCGAGGACTTTACCCTTGGGTGAACAGTAGGCGGCAAAGCAGGCGTCTCCCGGTTTCAGCGCTGCGATATCCGCGCTGAGTTGGTTCTGCAGGAATTCGCCCGCCTCGGCGCCTTGAAAACGGGCTGCAGAAAGGTAGTTGAGCGGCGTTTTTGACCTATTCATCGGTTGTATCTCGCGGGCCGGGGCCGGAGCGAGACATTGTATACAAAACTATTGCGATTTGAACGAATTTGCGCCTTGAAACTATATGCCCGAGTCAGTAGTCTTCATGTTTAACCTGTACATTCTGAGATGCTAATGAAAGCCAAGCCCAGACCTTTGTCCCCGTTCATGATCGGGCCGTATTACAAACCTCAGATGACCTCCCTGATGTCGATCACGCACCGGGCTTCGGGCGTCTTTCTGAGTGTCGTCGGCGCCCCCTTGCTGTTGTGGTTCCTGATTGCCGTTAGCAGCGGTCCTGAGACGTACGATGCCATGCTGAACTTCATGGGAGGCTGGATAGGATCTGTTCTGGTCATTGCGACCCTGCTTTGCCTGAGCTATCACTTGCTGAACGGCATACGCCACCTGGTGTGGGACACGGGTAGGGCGCTCGAAATAAAAACGGCTTACACGGCCGGCTGGGTGGTGCTGGCGGGCACGGTGGTGCTTACTGCGATTCTGCTGGGAGTATTGCTATGAACATGAGGAATCCCCTGGCGACGGCCCGCGGTTTGGGTAGCGCAAAGGAAGGCGTGCATCATTGGTATGCCCAGCGAGCATCCGCGCTGCTGTTGATCGTGCTGGTAGGATGGCTGATTTTTGCCATGATCCGCCTGTCGGGTGCCGACCATGCTGCGGCCAGCGCTTTTATCGGGCAGCCGGTGAACGCCGCCTTCCTGATACTGTTGATCGTGACCCTGCTGTACCACGCCATGCTCGGGCTCCAGGTGGTGATCGAGGACTACGTTCATCAGCCGGTGCTGGAAGTCGTTTTACATTTTCTGACCCGGGCGGGCGCCCTTTTCGGCATGGCCATCGGGATCATCCACGTACTCAAACTGGCGCTGGGGGCCTGAGCGATGAGCGAGTCCTATAAACTGCAGGAACACAAGTACGACGTGGTCGTCGTTGGCGCCGGCGGTGCCGGGTTGCGGGCCACCATGGGCGTCGCTGCGAAAGGCCTGTCGACTGCCTGTATCACCAAGGTATTTCCCACGCGCAGCCACACGGTAGCTGCCCAGGGCGGCATGTCGGCCGCGCTGGGTAATATGGGTGAAGACGACTGGCGCTGGCATATGTACGACACCATCAAGGGCTCTGACTGGCTTGGTGACCAGGACGCTATCGAGTACATGTGCCGCGAAGCCGTGCCCTCAGTCATTGAACTGGAACATTTCGGCGTGCCGTTTTCCCGAACGGAGGACGGCCGCATCTACCAGCGCCCCTTCGGCGGCATGACCACCCATTATGGCGAGGGGACAGCACAGCGGACCTGCGCGGCGGCGGATCGCACCGGCCACGCTATCCTGCACACGCTGTACCAACAGTCGCTGAAGCACGACGCAACGTTCTACATCGAATATTTTGCTATCGACCTGCTGATGGACGAGTCGGGGGCGTGCAAGGGCGTGCTTGCGTGGAACCTGGCGGATGGAACGCTGCACCTGTTCAGGGCCCACGCGGTCATCCTGGCGACGGGTGGATATGGCCGCGCCTATTTTTCAGCAACATCGGCGCACACCTGCACCGGCGACGGTAACGGTATGGTGTTGCGGGCGGGATTACCCCTGCAGGACATGGAATTCGTGCAGTTTCACCCCACCGGAATTTATGGGGCGGGCTGCCTGATTACCGAGGGCGTGCGTGGTGAAGGCGGTTACCTGACAAATTCAGAGGGCGAGCGCTTCATGGAGCGTTACGCGCCCAATGCCAAGGATCTCGCTTCCCGTGATGTGGTCAGCCGGTCGATGACTATCGAGATTCGGGAGGGCCGGGGTGTCGGGCCGAAGAAAGACCACATCTACCTGAACCTTCAGCACCTCGGCGCTGACGTGATCAATGAGCGTTTACCGGGCATTTCCGAGAGTGCGGAAATCTTCGCCGGCGTGGATACGACGAAGGAACCGATACCGGTTCTGCCCACCGTGCACTACAACATGGGTGGAATTCCTACCAACTACATGGGCGAAGTCGTGACACTGAAGGACGGCGACCCGGATACCATTGTGCCCGGATTGTTCGCCATCGGTGAAGCGGCCTGTGTGTCGGTTCACGGCGCTAACAGGCTTGGCTCGAACTCATTACTCGACCTGATCGTTTTCGGGCGAGCCGTCGCCCAGCGCTGCACGGAAATCATAAAACCTGGTGGTAAGCACAAGGATCTGCCAAAAGAATCCGTCGATGCACTGCTGGCGGGTTTTGACGCACTGCGCCATGCCAACGGGTCGAACAGCACGGCCACGATCCGCGATGAGATGCAGTCGGTCATGCAGAACAACGCGGCGGTTTTCCGCAGCGGCGAGGTACTGGGAGAGGGCAGCCGCCTGATACAGGAAATCAACCAGTCCTTCAGCGACGTGGCGGTGACCGACCGCTCCATGATCTGGAACTCGGACCTGGTGGAGACGCTGGAACTGCGCAATCTGCTCGGCTCGGCCGTCACCACCATACTGTCTGCGGAAAACAGGAAGGAAAGCCGCGGCGCTCACGCCCGGGAAGACTACCCCGACCGTGATGACGAAAACTGGCACAAGCATTCGTTGTGCTGGCTGGACAGCGAAGGTAACGCCTCGCTGGATTACCGGCCGGTTCACATGTACACGCTGACGGACGACGTAGAAGTTGTTCCGCCCAAAGCAAGGGTTTATTGATATGGCTGAATTTCAACTACCCAAGAACTCCCGCATCGGCAAAGGAAAATCCTTCAAGGCGCCGGCAGGTGCTGACAACGTCAAGGTTTTCAAAATCTACCGCTGGAGTCCGGATGATGACGCCAACCCCAGCATCGACAGTTTCGAGGTCGACCTGGACCATTGCGGGCCGATGGTGCTCGACGCGATCATCAAGATCAAGAATGAAATCGATCCGACGTTGACGTTCCGCCGTTCCTGCAGGGAGGGCATTTGTGGTTCCTGCGCAATGAACATCGACGGCACCAACACGCTGGCCTGCACCAAGCCGATTACAGACGTCAAGGGTGACGTTAAGATTTACCCGTTACCGCACCTGCCGGTGGTGAAGGACATCGTTCCGGACTTGTCGCATTTTTACGCGCAGTACGCCACCATCCGGCCCTGGATTCGCACGCAAAGCACGACCCCGCCGGACCGCGAGCGCCTGCAGTCAAAAGAGGACCGCGAGAAACTCGACGGGCTTTACGAATGCATACTGTGCGCCTGCTGCTCCACATCCTGCCCGAGTTACTGGTGGAATGGTGACCGATACCTGGGGCCGGCGATTTTGCTGCAGGCCTATCGCTGGCTGGCCGATTCACGTGACGAAGCCAGCGGCGAGCGGCTGGATGACCTTGAGGATCCGTTTCGACTGTACCGCTGCCACACCATCATGAATTGCACCCGGACCTGTCCTAAAGGGTTGAATCCGGCGAAGGCGATCGCCGAGACCAAGAAACTGCTGATGACTCGCAGAGGTATCTGAGCCGGCCCGGCGGATGACTGAAAGCGGACGTGTCAGAAGGCTGAAATGGCTCTGCCGTCGGGGCATGAAGGAACTGGACGTGCTGTTGCAGCCGTTCGTTGACCAGCATCGGGATGAACTGGCCAAGGGCGACTGGCCGGAGTTCGAAGGTTTGCTCGATACGGAAGACGACCTGTTGTGGGATTGGTTCCAGAACACGGGCAGTGAAGCTGCATCTCGTTACCGAAATCTGCTGGAACAGATACGCCGTGCCCGGACCTGATCCGGTCACTTTACGTTATGGGACGGGTGGCTGGCTCGGCGTTTTCCATGCCTTGATTGTCCTGGCGGGGTTGGCTGCCATCCTGCTGTCGCCAGCCGGCTGGGCCTGGAAGGCCAGTTCCGTGCTTGCCCTGATCTTTGCGGCTGCCGGGCTGTATTTTTCGTCCACACGACCGAAGCGCCGCGGAACGGTTCGCTTGCTGCCTGACGGCACGGCGAAAATGTGGCCTTTGCTTGGCCGCCCGGTTACAGGCATCCTGAAGAGCAACGCCTGGGCCAGCCGCTGGCTGAGCGTGGTGCCGATCTACGATGCTGAACGCCGAAAAAATCACTACTGCGTGGTCAGCGCTTTTGCTAACCGCCGGGACGTCTACCGGCGTTTGCTGGTGATCCTCAGAATGGGTTCATCTTCGATAATTACAGAAAAAAACAGCTGGATATGACCGTGACCAAAATTCAGGATTCCGCCAATGCGTTCGATGCCCTGATGGATGCTGCCGTCGATGCGATCATCATCATCGACGTCAACGGACTGGTCCGGCGATTCAACCGCGCCGCCGAGCAGATGTTCGGTTACAGCGAGCCGGACGTGATCGGCAAGAATGTGAAACTGCTGATGCCCGAGCCAGACCACAGCAAGCATGATGATTATCTGCGTCATTACGTTAACACGAAGTCCAAGAAAATCATTGGAAAAGGCAGGGAGGTTAGCGGCCGCAAACAGGACGGAAGTACGTTCCCGATGTTTTTGTCGGTTGGCGAGATCCGGCAGGAAGGCGGTAATCGCTATGTCGGCATCATCAAGGACCTGAGCGATGTGCGTAGAACGCAGGAACAGGTCCGCCAACTCGAAGAACAACTCCTGCATGCCGACCGGCTGGTTATTCTCGGTGAGTTGACCGCCGGTATTGCCCATGAGATCAACCAGCCCCTCACGGCTATTGCGGCCTATGCGGATGCGGGACGAAAAATCATGGACCGGCAGGCAGAGCAACCGCCGGGCGAGGTGAACACCATCTGTGAGCGTATTTCCGAACAGGCCCGCAGAGCGGCCGAGGTCGTGCAGCGTCTGCGCAAGCTGGTTCGCAGCGGCTCGGTAAGCAAGGCCAGACACGACATCAATCAGATTATAAGGAATACACTATTACTGTTTGAATATGAAGTTAAAAAAAATAATGTTGATTTGCTTTTTCACCCGGTAAAGGGCCTCCAGCCGTTGTATGTCGATGAAGTTCACATTCAGCAAATTCTCGTCAACCTGGTTAAAAACAGTCTCGATGCCATTTCGCTGGCCGGCCAGCAGGACGGCCGAATTGACATACGAGTCAAAAAGGTGGGCTCGGACGTGCAGATTTCGGTGACGGACAACGGTCCGGGCGTGCCGATGGAGGATCAACAACGCTTATTTGAGTCTTTTTACACCACCAAGCCGATGGGCGTGGGCCTCGGACTGTCGATCTGTAGGACCATTGCAGGAGCCCACGGCGGCAACCTGCGGTATTCAAAGCCCAAAAAGGGCGGCAGCCGGTTTACACTGTCACTGCCTTTGGAATTTATTGGATAGGAGTATAGTGGCGCGCGAACCTTCAGTATGCATCGTTGATGACGACGAGGCGATCCGCGAATCGCTCCGATTGCTGCTCTACGCCAACGGCCTGCACTGCGTGACCTACGAGTCTGCCGATAAATTCCTCGCAGAAAAAAAACAGCCGGTCTTTGACTGCATGTTGCTCGATATCCGAATGCCCGGTACCGACGGGCTCGAACTGTTCAGAATACTGAACGGTAAACACCTCCCGTACCCGGTCATATTCATCACCGGGCACGGCGACATACCGCTGGCCGTTTCCGCTATCAAGCACGGGGCTTATGACTTTCTCACCAAACCTTTCCAGGAAGGTGAATTGATTGAGAAAGTCCGTTCGGCTATCTCGGACGGCCGCTCTTACCGTCAGCATCAACTTGAGCTGCAGGAACTTCAGAAGCGCCTGGATTCCTGCACTCCCAGGGAGCTGGACGTGGTTCGGCTTCTGGCTGCGGGCTTGCCAAACAAGGGTATTGCAGAGAAGCTGGGCATCAGTCCAAGGACGGTGGAAATCCACCGGGCGCACGTCATGGAAAAGATGTCGGCGGAGTCGCTGCCGGCCCTCGTCAGGATGATGACCCTGCTGGAACCGGAGAAAAACGGTTCTTCTTGACCCAGAGCATTTTCAAAATACGTAGTTTCCCTGATGGTATGGCGAGGCGTTACCGTTAGCATTTCGCATGCGCCTGGTTTTTACCGCAATCGGCAGTGACAGCGCCAGGGGACCGTACGATAGACAGGAAAAACAACAAAAATACCGTGGTTCTGATCGAACCCGATTTTTCTGTGCGGGATGCTCTGACTGTTTTGCTTAACGGAGAGGGCTGGCGGGTGCGGAGCCTTGACGACTGTGGCGAGCTGTTGGCGTTTATCAGGGATGAGTCGGTTTTCGCAGTCATCAGCGAATCGACGCTACCGGGCTGTACGCCTCATGAAGTGCTCGAGGCTTGTGCGGGGCTCGATTTGCCGGTCGTATTTACCGGGCATGATCAGTCCTTACAGAGCGCGGTGGATTTGATCCGCCAGGGTGCTCTAGATTTTCTGGATAAACCTTTTCCTCAAGCGAGGCTGCTCGATTTACTGGAAGGTTTACAGGAACGGCAGAAAGACCAGGTAACTTAACTGAAAAATTCCCCGACCCCGGAGGCAAATGTGAAAGACAACAAATTGATTAATCGTCGTAATTTTCTGAAGCTCGGCGCCAAGGCAGGCGGCGGAGCGCTCGCCCTCTCCGTGATCCCGGTGCAGTTGCTTGCCGGCGACGAAGTAGCTGTCGATGAACCGCTGGCCCAGGCGATGGGTTACGTGACCGATGCAGCGACCGTGGATACCGCCAAGTTTCCTAAACGTGCGGGCGACGCCGGTGCGAGCCAGTTTTGCAACAACTGTGCGCTTTATGCCGGCAAAGTCGACGACGAAACGGCACCTTGCAGCATTTTCCAGAACCGGCTGGTCCGAGGCGAGGGCTGGTGTAACGCCTGGGTGGCGAAATCCTGAGTGTTTTTCGAACCTGGCCTCGCAACGGCCAGGTTCTTTTTTAACGGCGCATGTAGATGTGGCCGTCGTTTTACCTTTTGTGACAGAACAAATGGAAAATTGACATGACCTATAACGATAAAGTGGTGCGGCAGTTTGTCGTCATGACGGTGGTCTGGGGGATCGTGGGCATGCTGGTTGGCGTGATTATCGCCGCCCAGCTATGGCTTCCCGTCCTGAATTTCGACATTCCCTGGCTGACTTACAGCAGGCTCCGCCCGTTGCACACCAACGCGGTGATTTTTGCTTTCGGCGGTTCAGCCCTGATCGGGACGTCATTTTACGTGGTGCAGAGAACCTGCCACGTCAGGCTGTTTGCCGGCGGACTGGCCTCCTTCGTTTTCTGGGGCTGGCAGCTGATCATCCTGGCGGCGGCCATATCTCTGCCGTTGGGCTGGACCCAGGGTAAGGAATACGCGGAACTGGAATGGCCCATCGATATTCTGATCACGTTGGTCTGGGTCGCTTACGCCGTCGTTTTCTTCGGGACCATCATCAAGCGCAGGGTCAGCCACATATACGTCGCCAACTGGTTCTACGCGGCTTTCATCATCACTATTGCCCTGTTGCATATCGTTAACAACCTGTCACTGCCGGTAACCATGACAAAGTCCTACGAGGTCTACACCGGCGCTGTCGATGCCATGGTGCAGTGGTGGTATGGGCACAACGCGGTCGGCTTTTTCCTGACGGCGGGCTTCCTGGCAATGATGTATTACTTTGTGCCCAAGCAGACCGAGGGACCGGTTTATTCCTACCGTCTTTCCATCGTTCACTTCTGGGCGCTGATTGCGATCTACATGTGGGCCGGCCCGCACCACCTGCATTACACGGCGCTGCCGGATTGGGTCCAGTCATTGGGCATGGTGTTCTCACTGATCCTGCTGGCGCCAAGCTGGGGTGGCATGATCAATGGTGTGATGACGCTGTCCGGGCACTGGCATAAACTGCGTACCGACCCGGTCCTGAAGTTCATGATCGTCGCGCTGAGTTTCTACGGCATGTCGACCTTTGAGGGCCCGATGATGTCGATCAAGACCGTCAACGCCCTGAGTCACTACACGGACTGGACGATCGGGCACGTGCACTCAGGTGCGCTGGGCTGGGTCGCCATGATGACGATCGGCTCCCTCTACAGCCTGATGCCACGGTTGATGGGCAACAAGGTGATGTACAGCGTCAAAGCGGTCGATGCACACTTCTGGATCGCCACAATCGGTATCGTGCTTTACATCGCATCCATGTGGATCGCAGGTGTCATGCAGGGCCTGATGTGGCGCGCTTTCAATGATGACGGCACGCTCACTTACACCTTCATCGAAACGATTGCGGCCACCAAGCCTTACTACGTTATCCGCTTATTGGGCGGCATCCTGTTCCTGTCCGGCATGTTCATCATGGCCTGGAACACGTTCAAGACCCTGGGAGCGGGTAAAGCACCGGAATTCAAAGCTGCAGAACCGGCAATTTGGGGAGAGCACGCATGAGTAAGGGACACAAAAGACTAGAAAAGAACATTATCCTGATGTCGGTTTTCATCGTGGTGGCGGTCAGTCTTGGCGGCCTCGTCGAGATTTTGCCGCTGATCTTCCAGGATCAGGTCAGGGTTCCTTCCGAGGGCATCAAGCCGTATCCACCGCTGCAACTGGCGGGACGGGATATCTATGTCAGGGAAGGCTGCTACGGCTGTCACTCGCAGATGGTGCGCCCGTTCCGGAGTGAAACCGAGCGTTACGGTAAATTCTCGGTGGCCGGAGAATCGGTATACGACCGGCCGTTCCAGTGGGGCTCCAAGAGGACCGGTCCGGATCTGGCCAGAGTAGGCGGCCGCTACAGCGACGACTGGCATTACATTCACCTGATCAATCCGCGCGATGTGGTTCCGGCATCCAACATGCCGGGTTACCCGTGGCTGGCTGAAAATACGCTCGATGGTGAACTGATTCAGCGGAAGTTGAGTGTTCTGCAAACACTGGGCGACCCGTACACCGATGAGGAAATCGCCGCGGCGGCGGACGCTGTCGAGGGCCGGACTGAAATGGAAGCCCTGATTGCCTATCTGCAGGGTCTCGGCCTGACCCGCAGCGGTCGCTGAACGGAAGCCTCGAAAATGCTTGAATTATTCGACTCAAACCTGATCAGAGGAGTGGTGCTGATCCTGATGATTGTTGCGTTCCTCGGAATCTGGGGCTGGGCCTGGAGCCGGAACCGCAAAGAAACGTTTCATCAGGCAAGCATGCTGCCGCTCGAAGAAGACGATGGCCAGGTGCCACAAAACGACAGCACAAATGAAAGGACCAAGGAGTAATCCATGCTGAATTCATTCTGGAACTGGTTCGTAATCATCATCACCGTCGGCAGCATCCTGGGCTGCTGGTGGTTATTGCACTGGACCAAGGGCGTTTCGGACCGGTCCGGTGATGAAGCCGGCTCAACCGGACACGTTTGGGATGAAAACATCACCGAACTGAATACGCCGCTGCCGCGCTGGTGGCTCTACCTGTTCAATATCACTATCGTGTTTGCGCTGGTTTACCTCGCTGTATTCCCCGGGCTCGGTAATTTTGGTGGCTTCCTGGGCTGGACCCAGATTGACCAGTACGAAGAGGAAATTGCCCAGGCCAGCGTTGCCCAGGAATCCGTTTTCTCGCGGTTTCGAGATATGGATGCCGCGGCGTTGATGGCGGACGAGGAAGCACGGGGAATCGGCGGCCGGTTGTTTGGCAATAACTGCGCCATGTGTCACGGCTCGGACGGCCGTGGTGCCAAGGGTTTTCCGAACCTGGCTGACAACGACTGGCAGTGGGGCGGATCATTCGAGCAGATCCTTCTGACCCTTGAAAATGGACGCCAGGCGGCGATGCCTCCCCTGGCCGCGGCGCTGGGAGAGCAGGGGGTGCCCGAAGTGGTTGCCTATGTTCAAACCCTTTCCGGTCAGAAAGCGGACGCCGGGATGGCTGCGGCCGGCGAGGCAAAATTCCAGATGGTGTGCATGGCGTGCCACGGTATGGACGGCAAGGGCAACCCGTTGCTCGGAGCACCCAACCTGACTGACGATATCTGGCTCTACAGCAGCGACCCGACGGATATTGAATACGCCATCCGTAACGGCCGTAACGGTAAGATGCCGGCGTTCGGCAATACGCTCAGCGAAGACCACCGTCGGTTGCTTGCTGCTTACGTTCTAGGGCTTTCCGATTAGCAAGGCGCGTAAAATTCCTGGCCGCTGGAGTCGGCGCAAGCGCGACATAGGCACGGTCGTCTGGATTTCCTTCCTGGCGGCCTGTGTCGGAACATTCGTGATCTTCGCAGTGATGGACGTCAACGCGCTCAACGACGCCTGGGTTTTGCCCTGGGAGATGGGAAGCCGCCTCGCCTACAGCCTGGGATTCTTGTTCCTGTTCATCGTCAGTCTGATTGCGAGCGGCATGACCGTTTTCATGATCCGCACCGGTCCGCGCAAAGGACACGCCCGGGGTAAAGGGCGTCGTCCGCCGCCGGAAATCCGCTCCCCCGAGGAAGAAAATCCAGATTTGGATCTTGGAGACTTGAAGTGAGCAACAAGTCGGCCCCCGGTCCGTCGGAGACCGGGGAAACGCTCTATCGTAAGGAACCGAAAATTTATCCCCGGCAGGTGACCGGAAAATTCGCGCGTTTGCGGGTGATCGCGGTCTGGGTGCTGCTGGGTCTGTTTTATCTGCTGCCGTGGATTCAGATTGGTGGCAAGCAATCCGTGCTGTTCGACCTGCCGGCGCGTAAGTTCTATATATTAGGGCTGACTTTCTGGCCGCAGGATTTCGTCTACCTGGCGTTGCTGATGATCACCGCGGGGCTGTCCCTGTTTTTTTTCACGGCCCTGGCAGGGCGGCTGTGGTGCGGATTCGCCTGTCCGCAAACGGTCTGGACGGAAGTTTTTGTGTGGATCGAGCGGTGGATCGAAGGTGACCGGCAAAAACAGATCAAGCTGGACAAGTCGCCCTGGAATCGCGAGAAGATACTGAGGAAATCAGCCAAGCAGGCCCTATGGATAGTGTTTGCCGCCTGGACCGGTTTCACTTTTGTCGGGTTCTTTTCGCCGATCAGGGAACTGGGCGTTAACATTCTGAATTTTTCGATCGGCCCCTGGGAGACGTTCTGGACCCTTTTTTACGGATTCGCCACTTACGGTAACGCCGGATTCCTCAGGGAGCAGGTCTGCAAGTACATGTGTCCATACGCCCGTTTCCAGAGCGCGATGTTCGACAAAGACACATTGATCATTTCCTACGACGCGGAGCGCGGTGAACCGCGCGGCGGCCGCCGCAAGAAAGACGATCCGTCTGAAAAAGGCCTGGGTGACTGTATCAACTGCACACTGTGTGTCCAGGTCTGCCCCACAGGTATCGATATCAGGGACGGGCTTCAGTACGAATGCATTGCCTGTGCCGCCTGCATCGATGTCTGCGACCAGGTCATGGACAAAATGGACTATCCGCGCGGGCTCGTCCGTTACACGACTGAGCACGCAATGAAGCACAAAGAGGGGCACGTCATTCGTCCTCGCATCATTGTATACGGCGTGCTTTTACTGGTCATTCTCAGCGGAACTCTGTGGGGCATGACAACCCGCGTACCGTTGCGGGCCGACATGATTCGTGACCGCAACGCACTGTATCGTGAATTGCCCGGCGAAATGATCGAAAACGTTTATACTCTGAAAATCACCAACATGGACGATGAGCCGCATCTTTACAGTATCGAGGTCCTGAACAACGAAGCGGTTGAAATCGACATGTCCAGGCCCTTGTTCCTGCAAGCCGAAGAAGTCCAGGCTATTTCCATCAGGCTGAGAATTCCGAAATCGGCAGGGCAGGGCGTGCAGGACCTGAACCTCAGAATCCAGGCGAAAGACAACCCGGACATCACAAGGCTGGTTAAAGCGAAAGCGATGTTGCCGGTCCAATTTGGAAAACCCTGATGAACAACGAACGTAACCACACAATCGATACAATTCCGCAGAAACCCTGGTACCGGGAGCCCTGGCCGTGGGTTGCGATCGGAATTCCCGCCATCGCCGTCGTCATGGGGCTGACTACCCTGTATCTTGCGCTCGCTAACCCTGACTACCTGGTCGTTGAAGACGAAGAATACAATGTGATCAAGTCGGAACTGAGAGCCCAGGACCCTTCCGACAGCGTTCAGCCCGCGCAGGGAGGGGCGCAGGATCAGGAAGATGGGGACCACTGAAGGCGCCTGCTTTCATTGCGGCGAGCCTGTTCCTGAAGATACATCGCTGTTTGTCCTGCGCGACGGACAAAAAAGGCCGGTGTGCTGTGCCGGCTGCCAGGCCGTTGCCGAGCTGATATTCAGCTCCGGGCTTGGGCGTTATTACCAGTTCAGGCAGGACCTCGGGCGCAAAGCCGAACAGGACATCCAGCAGGAACTCGAAGCCTGGCAGGGTTGTGACGACCGCGAATCATTGTGGGGTGCCGAACTCGCCGACGGCCGCCGCGACCTGCTGCTGCAAACCGAGGGTATTCGCTGTGCGGCCTGTGCGTGGTTGATTCGCAGCCACCTGGAGAATACCGGCGGTGTCCATTCCGTCCAGGTCGACACCGCCACCGGGTATACGCGGATCATCTGGAGCCCCGCGCTCAGCAAGCTGAGCAAGCTCGCCTCATCTCTCATGGAATTGGGCTACAAGCCCCACTTGCCGCTGGCCAGTGCGGAAGAACAGGGCAGGCAGACAGAGCGGCGAGACTCTATGAAACGGCTGGGGGTGGCCGGCCTGGGGATGATGCAGGTGATGATGTACGCAGTGGGCCTCTATGCCGGAGATGCGTTTGGGATCGAAGCGGCGGAGCGCAGTTTTCTTGAATGGGTCAGCCTGATGGTGACGCTTCCGGTGCTGATCTACTCCGGGCGAATTTTTTTCCAGGGCGCCTGGCGCAGTTTGCGTGCAGGGCGCCCGGGCATGGATGTGCCGGTCGCGTTGGCCATCAGCCTGGCCTTCATCGCCAGTTGCTACAACTTTTTTACCGGCAGCGGCGAGGTCTGGTTCGACTCGGTCGTGATGTTTATCTTCTTCCTGTCGCTTGGGCGGCACATTGAAATGATGTTGCGGCATCGGAATTTGCAGGCCGGAACTGCACTGGCGCGCCTGCTGCCCGAGTGGGCGGAACGGATTACGCCCGAGGGCAGAGAAACTGTTCCTGCCGGTGACCTGGAAGCGGGTGACCGAGTACTGGTGCGCGTGGGTGAGGGTTTCCCGGCCGACGGCGCGCTGGTTCTTGGCGCCACGGAAGTCGACGAATCCCTGCTGACCGGGGAGTCGCGGGCCGTTGGCCGCAGAGAAGGTGACAAGGTCATCGCCGGCACCATCAACCTGTCTCAGCCGGTCGAGGTGGAAGTGACGGCCAGCGGCGAAGAAACCACGATTTCCGCGCTGGGCCGGCTCCTGCTGCTGGCACAGTCGCGACGGCCTGAGGGTGATGCGATTCCGCAGTGGCTGGTCCCGGTGTTCATCATGGTCGTGTTGACAGTTGCCGGTCTGACCTGGACTGGCTGGCAGTTTATCGATCCCGGAAAAGGTTTTTCCGCCATGCTGTCGGTCCTTGTTGCCAGTTGCCCCTGTGCGCTCTCGTTGGCTCTGCCCGTGGTTTATGCCGCCGCCAGTCACCGCTTGCTAAACGAGGGGATATTGCTGACCCGCGGCCAGGGGCTGGAAGCCCTTTCACGGATAGATACCGTCGTGTTTGATAAAACCGGTACGCTGACACAGGGCGCACCAGAACTGGTTTCCATTGAGATTAATCCTGACCGCAAGGAACTGGAAGCAAACGCCATAGTGCAGATTGCGGCGGCACTTGAAAGCTCTTCCGCCCACCCCATTGCCCGGGCGTTCAGGCAAGCGGCGGAAAAGAACGCCGCACACAGGCAGATCAGGGTAGATGACATTCGCGTGCATCCTGCCGCTGGCGTCGAAGGCCGCATCGACAGCAGGATTTGGAAAATCGGTAAAGCGGATTTTGTCTTTATTGCCGGCCGGTCCGGGCAGGACGACAGCATCTGGCTGGCCGACGATTCCGGCTGGGTTGCACGGATGACGTTGCAGGATTCCCTGCGGCAGGATGCGCAGGCAACGGTTGGTCATCTGCGCGGGCAACATTTGCAAATGATAATCCTGTCTGGTGACAGCCAGGATGCGGTCGGGCAGTTGGCCGACCGCCTGCAGATCAGCGATCGACATGCGCGCCAGTCACCGCAGATGAAACTGGAAAAACTCGAGGCGATGCGAGCCGCCGGCCGCACCGTCCTGATGGTGGGAGACGGTGTCAACGACGCCCCCGTGCTGGCCGCCGCAGACGTGTCGATGACGGTGAAAGGCGGGGCGGAGCTGGCCAACAGCGCCGCGGACCTGATTCTGACCTCCGAATCGCTGTCGCTGATAGAACGGGCCATCGAAACGGCCCGCCGTACCCAGCAGTTGGTGCGCCAGAACCTGACGTGGGCCGTCGCCTACAACGCTTCAGTGATGCCGCTGGCCGTTTTGGGGATGCTCAAGCCCTGGATGGCGGCGCTGGGCATGTCTTTAAGCTCGCTGTTGGTCGTGGCCAACGCATCCCGGCTGGTCCGGGGCAGCACAACCGAACGGGTATCAGAATCGCAGCCTGCACTGGAGGCAGAAACCTCGTGAATATGCTCTACGTATTGATTCCGCTGGCCCTGATGTTACTCGGTGTCGCGGTGTGGGCGCTGGTGTGGGCGATTCGTTCCGGCCAGTTCGATGATCTTGAATCACACGGCTGGAGCGTCGTGCTGGATGATGACCAGAAGCCACCGCCCGGGCCGGGTGAAACCGCTGAGGAAGAGGAAGAAAAACCATGAATCCGGAGATGAGCTGGTTCGATCCCGCAGTGCTTAGCACGGCATTCCTTGCCGGGCTGCTGGGAAGTGGCCATTGTTTCGGCATGTGCGGTGGGATTGCGGCGGGACTGGGCGCCATGTCCCGCGGGAGGGCGGTGGTGCCTGCTTTGCAATTCAACCTGGCGAGACTGTTCAGTTATGCCGTACTTGGCCTGGTTGCAGCCACCGTGCTCAGCGGGGTGGCCGGTCTGATGCCGATCGCCCGCTGGCTGAGACTGTTGACGGCCGTGATGATCCTGATGATCGGACTGAAGTTTCTGTTTAACTTCAGGGGCGTCGAGTTCATCGAGCGGGGCGGGGCAGGGTTGTGGAAGAAGATCATGCCGTTGGCCATGAAAGCCGGAAACCGCCAGGACGCGCTGGGCAGGCTGCTGCTTGGCGCCTGTTGGGGTTTCATCCCCTGCGGGTTGGTCTACAGCGTGTTGATGACCGCGGCTTCAACAGCCAACCCTGCCGGCGGCACCATTACCATGCTGGCTTTCGGTGCCGGGACACTCCCGGCCATGCTCGGGCTTACCGCCGCGGCGCCGGCACTCGCCTCCTTCCTGGAAGACCGGACCGTGAGAAGAGTTATCGGCTTTGCGCTGGTCGTGCTTGCTCTGTGGA
>Ga0316201_10001211_pt1 | contig 16997 bp, 14 predicted proteins | sample CS6wburrow_MG_FD_204516 | JGI IMG/M metagenome (GOLD analysis project Ga0316201, IMG submission 204516) | Coastal sediment microbial communities from Delaware Bay, Delaware, United States - CS-6 worm burrow | ecosystem: Environmental > Aquatic > Marine > Coastal > Sediment | place: USA... | reverse complement strand
ACTTCCCGCGCAGGAACCGGATTCTGGCCGGACTCGCGCTGGGAACCCTGGTCGTAGAGGCGGCGTTGAAGAGCGGCTCGCTGATCACTGCGCGCCTCGCCAGCGAGGCCGGGCGCGAGGTGTTCTCCATACCCGGATCGATCCACAATCCACTTTCGCGCGGCTGTCACGCTTTGATCCGTGACGGCGCCAAATTGGTGGAAACCGGCGATCACATCCTCGAAGAGCTGGGACCACTGCTCGACAGGACCGGTTTCAGTCTTCGCGAGTTGGCTGCAGCCCCCGCTGCACCCGCCGATGAGAGCGCAACAGACCCCCAGCACCTTGAACTGCTGGATGCCATGGGCTTCGACCCGGCGACCACCGACGACCTGGTCGAGCGAACCGGCTTCCCAGCCGCCGAAGTCTCCTCCATCCTCCTATTGCTCGAACTGCAGGGTCATGTATCATCGGGCGCAGGTGGACTGTTCACACGACTTGAAAAGGGTACAAAGTGAACCCATATCCCGCCTTTAATGGCCCGCTACCGGGACGCACCCCGCCGTCCCCAGTGGCCTCCCATACTCCGCCAGGAAGACTGCCGTGAACGAAAACGTCATCGACGTCCTGATCTATATCTATGAGAACTATATGGACGCGGAGGAGTCCGTTCCAACTGACCAGATTCTGCTCGAAGAAGAACTGGTCCAGGCGGGATTTCCGCAGGGAGAGATTAAAAAGGCCTTTAACTGGCTGGACGAACTGGCCTGGCGCCAAGGAACCTTGAGCTATGCCGACGCGCAGCCCAACCGCTCCATGCGGATATACAGCGAGCGCGAGCAGCAGCGTATCGACCTGGAGATCCAGGGCATGCTTTTGTATCTGGAGCAGACCGGTATTCTCGACCCGATGAGCCGCGAGTTGGTGGTCGAACGGGCGATGGCATTGGAAACTGAAGAATTGACTGCGGATGACGTGAAGTGGATCGTCCTGCTGGTCCTGTTGAACCAACCGGGCCAGGAAAACGCGTTCGCGCTTATGGAAGAACTGGTCTACAACGGCGAACCCGTTTACCTACACTGATTGTGGCGACCCTGGTGGACGCCAGGGGACGCTTAGTGGGTCAAGCATTGAAAAACCGTGCTTGACACCCCTCCCGCGAAAAAGCTATCCGTATAAATAGGCAGAAAAGCATTGCGGCGGAATCAGCACGGCGAGCCCGGCCGATTTGCCGTCGATCAAGTTGACCCGCTCCTGGTGAGGTGCGGGTTTTTTAACAGGGCGAATCGATGTCACATTGCCGCTCCGCGACCGGCCGTTGGCCGGTCAACGCACCGCGTTGCCGCGGGGCCCGAATCACCCTGCAACACTACAAGCTTACGCAACAGGACACCGCATGAATCTGGTCATCGTCGAATCGCCCGCCAAGGCGAAAACGATCAAGAAATATCTCGGCAAGGACTTTGAGGTGCTCGCCTCATACGGCCATGTCCGCGACCTGGTGCCCAAAGAGGGCGCTGTCGATCCGTCCAGCAACTTTGCCATGAAGTACCAGGTCATCGACCGCAATGACAAACACGTGAAGGCGATCACCAGCAAACTGAAGAATGCCGAGGCCCTGTATCTTGCCACTGACCCGGACCGTGAGGGCGAGGCCATCTCCTGGCACCTTTACGAACTGCTCAAGGGCAAGCGGATTCTGAAGGAGAAGCCGGTACACCGCGTGGTTTTCAACGAGATCACCAAGAAAGCAGTACAGGACGCCGTGGCCAATCCACGCGAGCTGTCGATGGACCTGGTCAATGCACAGCAGGCACGCCGGGCACTCGACTACCTTGTCGGCTTCAATCTTTCACCGCTGCTTTGGAAAAAGGTTCGTCGAGGCCTGTCCGCAGGCCGGGTACAGAGCCCCGCGCTGCGCCTCATCTGTGAACGTGAAGACGAGATCGAGGCCTTCAAAGCCCGCGAATACTGGACCATCGAGGCCGATACTGAAAAGGACAAACAGGTATTCTCGGCCAAACTGACCCACTTTGGAGGCGAGAAACTCAGTCAGTTTTCGGTCACCGATGGTGAGCGTGCCGCCGATGTCGAAAAGACACTGCATGACGCGGCCGGCGGCAAGCTGGACGTCATCAAGGTCGAGAAGAAACAGCGCAAGCGTAACCCCGCGGCGCCCTTCACAACCTCGACGCTGCAACAGGAGGCCTCACGCAAACTTGGCTTCACCGCCCAGCGCACGATGCGCGTCGCCCAGCAGCTGTATGAAGGTGTGGACATCGGCAGCGGCGCGGTCGGCCTGATTACCTACATGCGTACCGATTCTGTCCACCTAGCCGACGAGGCTATTGCTGAGCTGCGCGGCTACATCGGTGACAAGTTCGGTGCCGATCAGATACCCAAATCTCCGCGTCTGTACAAGACCAAGGCCAAGAACGCCCAGGAGGCGCACGAGGCCATCCGGCCGACCTCGGCCCTGAACGCCCCGGATCAGATCGGCAAACACCTCGACAAGGACCAGCTCAAACTTTACAGCCTGATCTGGAAGCGCACGGTGGCCTGCCAGATGATTCACGCCACAATCGACACCGTGGCCGCCGATCTCGGCGCTGGCGAGGGCAATGTATTCCGCGCCAACGGCTCTACCATCGCCAGTCCGGGCTTTATCCAGGTCTACCTGGAAGGCACGGACGATGCGAAACCCGGTGATGGCGATGAAAAGATGCTGCCGCCCCTGCGTGAGGGCGAGCAGATAACGCTCAACAAGATCCGACCGGAGCAACACTTCACCGAGCCGCCGCCGCGTTACAGCGAGGCCAGCCTGGTGAAATCGCTCGAAGAACACGGTATTGGTCGCCCGTCCACCTATGCATCGATCATCTCCACCCTGCAGGACCGAGAGTACGTGGAGATGGACAAAAAGCGCTTCATCCCAACCGATGTCGGTCGTGTGGTGAACAAGTTTCTGACCAACTACTTCACCCAGTATGTGGACTATGACTTCACCGCCCGCCTCGAAGACGAATTGGACGCGGTGTCCCGTGGTGAAGAGGAGTGGATACCGCTGCTGGAAAAATTTTGGCAACCGTTTAAGGATCGCATCGATCATACCCAGGAAAACGTGCAGCGTTCGGACGTCACCCAGGAGAAAATCGACGAGAAGTGTCCAAAGTGTCAGGGACAGTTGGCGAAACGCCTGGGCCGCAACGGCAGCTTTATCGGCTGTACCAACTATCCTGAGTGCGATTACACACGCAATCTGGATGACAGCGCCAGCGCCAGCGCCGAGCCCGAGAAGGTTGGGCGTGACTGTCCGGAGTGTGGCTCGGAACTGGTGTTCAAACAGGGCCGTTACGGCAAATTCATCGGCTGTTCAGGTTACCCCAAGTGCCGCTTCATCGAGCCGCTGGAGAAACCCAAGGACACTGGGGTAAATTGTCCCAAGTGCCACAAAGGCACCCTGATGCAGCGAAAATCACGCCGCGGCAAAGTTTTCTACTCCTGTGCAACCTATCCAAAGTGCGACTACGCGGTTTGGAACGAGCCCTTGGCCGAGCCTTGTCCCAACTGCGGCTGGCCCGTATTGACCATAAAGACCACAAAACGCAGCGGGACCCAGAAAGTCTGTCCGCAACAGGAATGCTCCTTCGCCGAACCCTACGAGGCGCCGGCCGGGGAAAAAGCGCAGGAATGAGCGGATGAACGGGCATCCCGGGCCGACAGCCAAAACAGCCAGATGCCATTCTACGCGGCCATGAGCACGCATATCAGTGGAGTCATGCTCGGCCGGGCAACCCGGACCCTGCAAGCCGGCGGCGTGATTGCATACCCTACCGAGGCCGTCTACGGTCTGGGCTGCGACCCGCTGAATCCGCTCGCCGTCGAGCGACTGCTTGCCATCAAGCAAAGGCCGGTCGAAAAGGGCCTGATACTGATTGCAAGCCGGTTCGATCAGCTGGCCCCCTTCGTCCAGCCGCCGCCCCCCGAGATTCAGCGCCGACTGGAAGAGACCTGGCCGGGGCCGGTGACATGGCTGTTGCCGGCCAACGCGATGACCCCGCGTTGGTTACGTGGACAGCACAGTACATTGGCGGTGCGGGTGACCGCCCATCCTGTCGCAGCCGCACTGTGCGAGGCCTTCGGTGGTGCCATCGTATCGACCAGTGCCAACCCCACCGGCCGGCCGCCGGCCCGAACGGCCCTGCAATCCCGTCTGCGCTGCCGCACGGTCGACCTTACTGTGCATGGCGCGGTTGACCGCTCTGCCCGCCCCACCGCGATTCACGATGGTGTCAGCGGCGCGGTGCTTCGCAGCAGCTGAGTACCATTGAAAGCCGCTGCCGGGCCTCTTCCACTGACGGTTTCGCCATCGAACCCGTGCGCATCTACTAAGATTGACTGAGCAGAAACCGCTTGTCTTTTCGTGTCTTTGGCGCATTCCGCGCCAAGACGGGGCGTGAATTTTGCGCCGCTTTCTTGTCGACCGACAACAGGATGGGTAGACGTTATGGAACGACTCATGACCTGGGCGATGAGAAATCCCCGCCTCGTGCTGATCGGGGTCATTTTCGTCAGTCTGGCGGCGGCAAGCCAGCTGCCGAAGCTGCAGATTGCCATCTCGCCGCAATCGCTGATCATTGAGGGCGATCCGGATCAGGTCTTTTACGAAGACACGCTGGCCACATTCGGATCGGACCGGATAACCATCGTCTACATCGAAGACCCGCAGCTGTTCGCCAGCGCAAAACTGGCGGCCATTCGACAGGTTGTCGAGGCCATTGAAAACCTGCCATTCGTCGAAAAGACCCGCAGTCTGTTCAGTGTTCCCGAAATTCGTGTCAATGACGAGTTCGTGAGAACGGATCCCTTCCTGCAGCATCTGCCCGTTGACGATGACGATGCAGATCGGATCCGACGAAGCGCCCTGAAGAACCCGTTCGTGCGCAAGAATCTGTTATCTCCCGATGGCAGCGCACTCGCGATCAACGTCTATTTGAAAAAGGGCGACTATGAGGCCGATCCGGCGTTCGATGCACATGTCGCAGAGGCCATCGACCAGGCGATCCAGCCACTCGGGGACATTCTCGCCGAGGCCTATCAGATCGGTCTCCCGTACGTACGATCGGCGCTGGCCCAGGCGGTCTCAGAACAGCAGGTCAAGATCATCGCGGCTGCATTTACCGTGCTGCTGGTCGTGCTGCTGTTGGTGTTTCGCAAACCAACAGCAGTACTCATCCCTTTCCTCACGGCCTCCCTGAGTGTCGTCTGGCTGTTGGGCGCCATGGCGGCACTCGCCATTCCACTGAGCGTACTGACCGCCGTGGTACCGATTTTGCTGGTCATCATTGGTTCGACAGAAGACGTGCACCTGCTGGCCGAGTATTACCACGGCCTGGCCCGTGGCTTCCGTCGGCGCCGTGCCATCCGAAACATGACACACCGCCTGAGCTTAGCCATCGGGCTGACCTTTATCACCTCCTATATCGGCTTTCTGGCGGTGGGCGCCAATCCGATCAGTCTTGTCAGGGAGTTCGGGCTGGTCGCGTCGAGCGGGCTCGCAATCAACTTCTTTCTCACCGCCTTGCTGGTGCCGGTACTGCTCGGAATATTCGGAGAACAGACAGACCATGCCGGCTCGCGATGGACGAGTGCCCTGTATCGGAAAACCTCGGCATTCATCACCGACGTCATACTTTCGCGCCGTAAATCGTTTCTGATCCTCGGCGCTGCAATCACCCTCGGGTGTCTCTATTCAGCGACGTCCCTGCGTATCAACAACAGTATCCTGAACTACCTAGCGCCGGACTCGCCGGTCCAGGAACGGATCGGGCAGCTCAAGACGAAGCTGGCAGGACTCTACACGCTACAGATCGTGGTTGACGGCCACGTCGACGGTGTTTTTGAACGGGCCCACTATCTCGGCGAACTGGAAGAGATTCAGGCATTTGTGACACGCCACCCATCCCTCGATCACAGCATGTCTTTTGCCGACTATATCTCGATGTTGAACAGCGCGGTCAACGACACCGGGGATCCGGAACTGCCCTATGAAGACGATATCGTCGAGACACTGATGCTGTTCGTCGGTCCAGATGACGTCACCGAGTATCTCTCCGAGGACGGCAGCAGGGCGAGCATCGTAGTACGCCACAGCGTTGCGGAGTCCGCGCGACTCAGTCTGGTTCTCGATGAGATCGGCGACTTTATCGCCTCCAGGACAGACCCGGACCTGGAGGTGACGATTACCGGTGAATCGGTATTGGCCGACAATGCGGTGGCCTACCTCATGTACGGTCAGGTCCGTTCGCTGGCGTTTATCGTCGTCGCGATCTTCGCCGTCGTCAGCCTGCTGTTCCTCACCACCAAGGCCGGGTTGATCGCGGTCGTCGTCAATCTTTTCCCAATTGCCGCCCTGTTCGGTGTGATGGGGTTCGCCAGCATTCCCCTGGATTCCGCCACATCGATGATCGCGGCCATCGCGGTGGGTGTGGGGATCGACCACACGATGCACTTCATGGTCCGTTACAACCGGCATTTTCGCGGCAGTACCGACAGAATCACCGCCGTATCGAAGACCATCCGGGATGAAGCCAGCCCGATCGGCACCGCCACCATCGCGCTTGCCGCCGGCTTCGGCACACTGATGCTTTCAGATTTCCCGCCGATCTACTTTTTTGGGCTTTTAAGTGCGATGACCATGTTCTGTGCGTTCCTGGCCACCTTTGTGCTGGCACCGATCCTGCTGTCCTACGTTCCACTGATTACCCTCTGGGACATGCTGGGCACCAAGGTTCGTCGCGAACTGAGCGGCCAATGCCCCCTGTTCCGCGGCATGCGCACACTGCAGATTCGACGGGTGATTCTGCTCGGTCATGTTTCCCGCTTCCAAGACGGGGCAAAGATCATGCAGCGTGGTGAGCAGGGAAACGCCATCTTTGTCCTTTTGCAGGGAAAGGTCGCGATCGAGACAATCAAGACAGACGGCTCAAGCAACACGGTCAAAGTTGCGTCGACCGGCGATGTGTTCGGCCTCGCGGCGCTGATGTGCGGAAAACCCCGGGTTGCCACGGCCACCGCAATAGGTGCGGCAGAGGTGCTGGCGTTGGACTGGAGGCGTCTGCAACGTATCGCCCGGTTTTTTCCGCGCAGTGCATTCTTTCTGTTCAAGAATCTTGCAGCGATCATCGGGGAGCGTCTCACCGACCAGGTGGAACTCCCCACACAACCACTGATCAACGCCGAGATGACGCCACCGTCGCCGGCCGAACCCGGCACCCTGTGCGACAAGGCTTAGTCTGCGTGGTTCGCCAGTTTGAAATCGCGCGACACAAGATATCGTCCTGACAGGGCCGACTTCACGCCGTTCGGCCCCGCGAGCGAACATTTTCTGCCGATGGCGGTTGAGAGCACCCTGCCGACTCTGGTCAAATTGCCGCCACCTTTCGCTGCCGTCGAGCACCAATATGCCAGACCATCCCCAGATCGATGCCGTAAAAACATACCTGCTGGGCCTGCAGGAAAGCATCTGCATCGCGTTGACCGCCGAGGACGGCCAGGCGTTTCGTGAGGACAGCTGGAAGCGCCCTGGCGGCGGTGGCGGCCGGTCGCGTGTACTCGAGGGCGGCAATGTGTTCGAAAAGGCCGGTGTCAATTTCTCGCACGTGTTTGGCGATGGATTGCCGCCGTCGGCGACTGCACAGCGTCCGGAACTGGCCGGACGCAGTTTTCAGGCACTGGGCGTGTCCCTGGTCATCCACCCGCTCAACCCGAACGTCCCGACCTCGCACGCCAACGTAAGATTCTTTATCGCCGAGAAGCCCGGCGCAGACCCGGTATGGTGGTTCGGTGGCGGTTTCGATCTGACTCCCTACTATGGCCACAGTGAGGATGCGCAACACTGGCACAGTAAGGCCAAGGCCGCCTGTGACCCCTTCGGCGAAGACGTCTACCCGCGTTACAAAAAGTGGTGCGACGACTACTTCTTCCTGAAGCACCGCAATGAGCCACGCGGGATCGGCGGCCTGTTCTTCGACGACCTCAGCGAATGGGGCTTCGAACGCTCCTTCGCGTTCATGCAGAGCGTCGGCGATCACTACATTCCGGCCTATCTGCCGATCGTGCAACGTCGGCGCGAGCAGCCATACACTGACCGGGAAAGGGAATTTCAACTCTACCGCCGCGGCCGCTATGTCGAATTCAACCTGGTCTACGATCGCGGCACCATTTTTGGGCTGCAGACCGGTGGCCGCACCGAATCGATCCTGATGTCGCTACCACCCTTGGTGACCTGGCGCTATGACTGGCAGCCTGAACCCGGTTCACCTGAAGCAGAGCTGTACGAGGTATTTCTGAAGCCGCAAGACTGGTTGCGCGGCACGAGTTGACTCTTGATGCGTTGACGCGCGGCAGGCGTACTGGCCTACCTTCCTTTTACTGACGGCTTGTTATGCGAGCTTGCCCAAATTGATTTAAAGGCGCTGGGCTCGGCGCGCCCACATTTCTTTTGCTTGCCCAAAAGAAATGAACCAAAGAAAAGGGCCCCCGACGACTTGCCCCTTGCTGTCGCAAGGGTTCCCTGTGCTTCTCGGTCAAAGTCGGAGCAAAGCGGAGACCAAGCCGCGCGATAGCGCACATGCTCAAGAACACCGGCCCGATGATTCGATGTCAACTGATCGTTAAGAAATAAATTGAAAAGAATCCGTGCCAGCCCGGGTCTTTATCCGCAAGAACGCACATCGTGTTCCCAAACTTAAAGACCAATCGGAGAAACGAACATGAAAACTCTTATCGCAGCTACCCTGATCCTTGCTTCTGGCATCACCCAGGCCCAGTCGTTTGACTACGAAAAGGCGGTCGGCTCTGCCGAACTCTACTCGACGCTGAACAACGACCAGGTCGTGAATGTCGATACCGGTCATGGCGGCAACTTCGCCTACCAGGAGTCAGTTGGTTCAGACGACCTGTTTCCGACCCTGATCGGCGCCAGTGCAGAACCGCTGGTCTCTAGCGGCAACAGCGGTTTCGCCTATCAGAAAGCGGTCGGCAACGAACTTGACCCTTCGTTGTCTTGATCAGAAACAATGCGACATCCCAAAAAAGGGCGGGCAACCGCCCTTTTTCGCGTCTGGCCTCGGCGGGGCCCGGGATGGGAAGAAAAAAACGGGTCTTCCCGCTGCGCGGGAAGACCCTGAATGCGCTGTTACGCGCCGGAGGAGGATCGACTCTTACGGTGCCAGAGGCACCAACCAAGCTTAACGCTGTAAGCTCTATCGTCCCCAGACGGCCAAACCTTGAACTATCTGCGAATTAAATTCCTTTCACGGCCAGATGATCCTCGACCCAGTGCTCGATCCAGTTCGACGACCGCGCACCACTGAACCTGGCGACCTCTTCACCGGCCTGAAACAGCAAGACGGTAGGGAAGCCACGCAGCCGGTAGCGGCCGGCAAGCTTCATGTTCTCGCCCTCATCGACCTCAACCTTGGCCAGACGCACGGCGCCATCGAGATCTTTTAGCACTCGCGCGAGGTGTGGCGAGAGCGCATGGCATGGCGCACACCAATCGGCCCAGAAATCGACCAGGACCGGCACCGCCCGCGATGCATCCAGCACACGCTGGTCGAAATCGTCCAGCCCGCAGTCAAAAACCAGATCTCCGGACATTCTTCAGCGCCCCTCTGCAACGGCCACACCGGCCCGCAGCGCGGCGCTGATCGTATCCTCGATCTCCTGCACCACCGCAATCCCGGGACTACCGGCAGCAATCACGGTCGGGCGCGCGAACAGCACCCGCGTGACACCTTCCTTTTCCACCAGATTGACCCGCAGCGGACACAGCGCAAGCAGGTCCGGGTCGGCGTTGCTGACCTTATTGGCATACCAGGCATTGCACACCACGATGCTGCGAATACCGTCCAGCGCATTGCGGTTCAAATCGTCGCCCCAGCGCTCCGCAAAACCGGCCATGCTGGTACCCAGATCGGCTTCAAAAACCACCCAGAAGCGCGCGTCTTCAAGCGCGGTAGACACGGCCTTGTAGGTATCAGCCATCGGGGCCTTGGCATCCAGACGCAGAACACCCGGCGGAGTGGCCAGAGCACCCAGCGGCAAAACCAGCAGTAACCATGCAAACAATCGCCTCTTCATCACCCGGTCTCCAAGAATTTCCGGGGCGGATCTTAACCCGCATGCACCCAACGTGCATCGCAGGATGCCGCACCTTTGTCAGATCTCACCACAGGCAGTAGCATTGGCGCCTCTGTCGCTTACGTTCCAGCAATACCGCCATGTCTGATCAGACCATCCGCATCGCCACCCGAAAATCCCCGCTCGCCATGTGGCAGGCGGAACATGTTGCCGACGCCCTTCGTCGCGCCCACCCCGGCCTCGAGGTAGAGATCCTCGGCATGAGTACCCAGGGTGACAAGATACTGGACACCCCGCTGGCCAAGATTGGCGGCAAGGGCCTGTTTGTAAAGGAACTGGAGGAACGGATGCTGTCCGGCGATGCCGATATCGCCGTGCACTCGATGAAGGACGTCCCCGTCGAATTGCCCGCAGGCCTGCACCTGTCGGTCATCCTCGAACGCGAGGACCCGCGCGATGCCTTTGTTTCCAACCACCACGCCAGCCTGACCGTTTTGCCGGAGGGCGCCCGGGTAGGCACCTCCAGCCTGCGACGCCAGTGTCAGCTGGCCGATCGTCGCCCAGATCTTGAGATCATCCCCTTGCGCGGCAACGTCAACACCCGGCTGCGCAAACTCGATGAAGGCGAATACGATGCCATCATCCTCGCCGCAGCCGGACTGCTGCGGCTCGGTTTCGCCGAACGCATACGCGATTTCATCTCCACGGAGGAGAGCCTGCCGGCTATCGGCCAGGGCGCTATCGGCATCGAATGCCGCACTGACGATGCGCGAATCATCACCCTGCTAAAACCGCTGCACCATCCCGCCACCGCCGCCCGCCTGCAGGCAGAGCGCGCCATGAACCACCGCCTCGAGGGGGGCTGCCAGGTACCTATCGGCGGCCATGCAACCCTGAGTGAGGGCCAGCTTCATCTGCGCGGACTGGTCGGCACGGTGGATGGAAGCGAGATCATCCGCGCCGAGATCAGCGGTCCCGAGGCCGACGCCATGCAACTCGGAACGACGCTCGGTGAGGAACTGCTCGCGCATGGTGCCGCCGAGATCCTGCGTGAACTTTACGCGGACAGCGGGACCCGTTGAGCAAGCACAAACCGATCTGCGACCTGGCCGGCCTGAGCGTGCTGGTCACCCGCCCGGAGCACCAGTCGGAAGGCCTGTGCAACCTGATCCAGAAAGCACACGGGCGCCCTGTGCGCTTCCCGGCCCTGGAGATTCTCGGCCCTTTAGACAAACATACCGCGCGTGCCGAGCTGCTTGGCGCAAGCAGGGCCGACCTGCTGATCTTCGTGAGCACCAATGCGGTGCAGTACGCATTCCCGCTGTTGCCGGAACAATTGCCTTTCGATGTCGATGTCGCGGCGGTCGGCGGCGCCACCGCTGCAGCGCTGACTGCCAGCGGCCTGGAGCCGACCCTGGTTCCGCAACGCATGGATAGCGAGGGCCTGCTCGACCTGCCCGCACTCAAGTCGGTACGCGGCAAATCAATCTACATACTGCGTGGCAACGGCGGCCGGGAATTGTTGGCCGAGACACTGGGTGAACGGGGCGCCGAGGTCCACCAAGTCGAGGTCTACCGGCGTCAGATCCCCAAACGACAGGCAGCAGCCGCCAACTTGGTACGTGGCTGGGAGCATCTGGTACAGGCGGTGATCGCAAGCAGCAACACGATCGTCGACAACTTGTTCACCCTGCTCGGGGACGCGGGTGCCGACCGCTTGCGCAGCACGCCCATGATCGTGGTCAGCCAGCGTATGGCCGAGTACGTGCTCGGGCGCGGCTGTGAGGAGGTGTATGTGGCCAACTCGGCGCGTGACATCGATGTGCTGATAGCCCTGTGCGAAGTAAACGAGGATGTCGCCTGAGCGGTGCCTTTGCTAGTCTTACCACTACAACGGTAGAAGAAGCCGCAAACTGCGATCCGGTAAATCACCCAGAATGAATGATGAAGATCAAAAACCGGGCGTCGTAATAGACGTGACACCGGAACCTGAGGCTGCCGAGGCGGAAGCATCCACGAGTCCGCCCCCCCCCGACGACAAGGCCGACGCCAAGCCAGCCAAAGGCAGTCCATTGCCGTTGGCATTGGCGCTGTTGGCCCTGATCGCAGTCGGTGCCACAGGTGCATGGGGTTACCAGGCGTGGACAAAGCTGCAGGCCGATCTGGCGGGCATCAACGCGCGTCTGCAAGAGACCCACAGCCGACAGCAGCAACTGCAGCAGTCACTGGCAACGGCAAGTAGTTCCCTGCGTGCGCAGGAAGGTGCGCTCGGCGAACAGCGCGATGTCCTGGCGAAACAGCGCACAGCGGTGGATGAGGCGCGGGCCGCCTTCCAACGGCAGGAACAGAAACTGGCGGACGAAAACCTGCGCATGCAGGAACGCGAAGCGGAGCTGCGCGCCGCGGTAGCCGATGTCCACCGCAGGGTGGGACGCTCGGGCACCCAATGGATGGTCGCCGAGGCCGAATACCTGCTGCGTATCGCCAGTGACCGCCTGATCCTTGCGCGTGACACCGGGGCAGCCATTACGGCCCTACAACTGGCCGACCAGCGGCTGCGTGATACCAAGGACCCTGGCTGGGCCGGGGTGCGGGAGCAGATCGCGCGCGACATGGCCCGGCTCAGTGCCTTCGAGGCACCTGACAGCGCCGGCCTGTCCGCCAGGCTGTCCGCCCTGATCGGACAGATCCCGCAGCTCAAGATCGCCAATGCCACCATCGGCGCCGAACGCACCCTGCCGGAAGCAGTCGAGCGCCAGCCCGGCGAGCGCAGCTGGGAGACCCTGATCAACGATGTCTGGGCGGGTTTCAAAGACTCGGTCCGCATCCGTGAGCGCGACAAGCCGGTTCAGGCCATGCTGGCGCCAGAGCATCAGTTCTTCCTGTACGAGAATCTCAAATTGCATCTCGAGGCCGCCCGTCTGGCCCTGGCACGCGACGACCAGACCATGTTCCGCGACAACCTCGGCATTGCCGCCGACTGGCTGGGAGAATACTTTGATCCCAGCGACGGCACCGCCAGCGCGATGCGTGAGGCCGTTAATGCAATGCTCAAGATCGAGATTCGCCCTGAAGTGCCGGACGTGAGCCAATCGCTGCGTGCCCTGCAGGTACGTCAAAAGCTCATGCTGGAAGTTGCATCCAGCGAGACCGAGACACAATGAAGGGACTGCTCAAAGTCTGGCTGTTCGTGCTCGCTGGCGCCGGCATCGGTGTGGTCCTGAGCCAGGACAGCGGATATGTGCTGCTGTCATTCGGAAACTATACGGTCGAGATGAGCCTGGCCCTGCTGTTGATCGCCTTGGGCGGCCTGTTCATCGCGTTGTATTTTGTTATTCGCCTGTTGGTACGGACCAATCAGCTGCCGCACGATGTGCGCGAATGGAAACAGCGGCGCGGCTCACACCTGGCACAACAGGCCATGACCCGCGGCCTGCTGGAGATGTCGGAAGGCAATTGGCGCGGGGCGGAAAAACGCCTGGTGCGCTTTGCCGATCGCTCCGAGACACCGCTGCTCAATTATCTGGCTGCAGCGCGTGCCGCGCAGTTGCAGGGCGCGCACGATCGTCGCGACGGTTATATCCGCCTGGCCCATGAGACCATGCCCTCGGCCGATGTTGCAGTGAGCCTGACCCAGGCCGAACTGCAGCTGGCCGACCAGCAGTTGGAACAGGCACTGGCGACCCTGAAACACCTGCGCAGCGTCGCCCCCAAGCACACCTATGTGTTGCGCCTGCTGCGTCGCCTGTATGAACAGCTCGGCGACTGGGAGCATCTGCGCGAGCTGCTGCCGGAACTGCGTCGCCGTAAGGTCGAGGATGAGGCCGACCTGCAGCGCCTGGAGATCCGCACCCACCGCGCCCTTTTGGAGCAGGCCTTCCTGGCGCGCGACGAGCGCCGTCTCGGAATGGCCTGGGCCGACGTGCCACGTGTACTGCGTGCCGATCCGCAGCTGCTTGGCGACTATGCCGGCTACCTGCAGGAGAGCGGACAGGACGCGAAGGCGGAACAACTGCTGCGCGATGCGCTGCGAAAACACTGGGACGCCGGCCTGATCGAGACCTACGGCCTGCTGGAAACGGCGGAACCGGGCAAGCAGCTGTCACACATGGAAAAGCAGCTGGTCGACCATCCCGACGACCCGGCTCTGCTGTTGACACTGGGCCGCCTGAGCCTGCGTGCGCAACTCTGGGGCAAGGCGCGCGGCTACCTGGAGGCCTGTATCGGCCGCAACGGGCCGGCGCAGGCCTTCCGGGAGCTCGGACAGCTGCTGGAACGATTGCATGAATCGGACAAGGCGATCGAGGTCTACCGGCGCGGCCTGTCCGGCACCGGTGGGCCTGATCCAGTCCCTCTGCCACATGATATCGGCACGACCAAGGTCAACCGGCCGATGCTTGATGGGCAACCCGATCACCCACCCATACGGGGAGTTCCGCGCGGCGGCGCCGAGCCTTCGTCCACCTGAACCCATGCGGGTCAGTCAACCGACTTGGCGCGCGTATCCTCGGCGTAGTCGAATGAGTCGTAGTGCATCTGCTCATCCGGCATGCCCGCAGCCCGAAATGTGGCACGCGCAGCATTGACCATCGGCGGTGGTCCCGCCATGTACAAATCATGATCGGGCAGATCGGCGATATCCGCGACCACTGCCTCGTGCACCCAGCCGCGGCGCCCCTGCCAGTCCGCGTCCGGCTCGGACAACACCGGCACGAAGGTGAAATTCGCATGCTCGCGCGCCCACCGCTCGGGCAGCGCAGGCATGTAAAGATCGCGCACCGAGCGCACGCCCCAGTACAGCACCATCGGACGATCCACGCCGGCCTCGAATGCCTGCTCGATCTGACCCTTGAGCGGCGCAAATCCGGTGCCACCGCCCATGAAGATCATCGGTCGCGGGGAATCCTCATCCAGCGTGAAAGTCCCCAACGGGGCCTGGATGCGCAGAATGGTGCGCTCCTTCATCTGGCTGAACACCCAGTCGGTAAACTCGCCACCGTCCACGTGCCGGATATGCAGCTCGATATGCTCGTCGTCATGTGGTGCATTGGCGATGGAACACGCACGCCGTCGGCCATCTGCGAGCAGAAAGTCGAGGTACTGGCCCGCACGAAACTGCAACCGCTGGTTGTCCGGCAGCTTGAGCAGCAGACGTACCACGTCGTGGCTCAGGTGCTCCACCGAGTGCACCCGGCAGGGCAGGAGCTTGACCTCGATATCTGCAGTCGATTCAGCCTCGCGCACCGCGAGGGTCAGATTGCTGGCGGCAAACCCCTGGCACGGCAGGCACTTGCCCTCACCGATCTCCTCCAAGGCCGGCGGCGAACCGGGGTAGTTGACCTCCCCGGCAACCAGGTCGGCGGCACAGGAGCCGCAGCGACCATTGCGGCAACCGTAGGGCAGACCGACATTCTGGCGGATGGCGGCATCCAGAATAGTCTCGTTTTCTTCGACCTCGAATTGATGGCCACTGCTACTGATCGTGACGTTGAAAGTCATGGTTCCCTGTTACCCGGAATGCGAAACTCTGCGATTCTCCTTGATTTCGTAGGTCAATAAAACCGTGAGGTACGCATGCTAATCGTTGGTTGCGGTGATGTCGGGCGAAAAATCGCCGTGCGCGCGCGTCATCGGGGCGACGCGGTGCACTGTCTGGTCAGTAGCCATGCCAGCGCCGCTCGGTTGCGCGACAACAACCTTCCCGCACTTGCCGTGAACCTCGACGAAGAAACGCCGGCACTCGACGATCTGCGCAATCGGGAACAGGTCTTCTATCTGGCCCCGCCCCCCCCAAGTGGCACCGGGGACCCGCGTATGCGGCGTTTGCTGGACGGCTTGGCGCACGACCGGCGGTACCGGATAGTCTATATCAGCACCACCGGGGTATATGGTGATTGCGATGGAGCATGGGTCGATGAGCGTCGCCCGGTCAATCCGCAGGTCGATCGCGCGCGCCGCCGCCACGACGCCGAGCAGCAGTTGCGCGCCTGGCGTTCGCATGGGCGTGGTGAGGTCGTTGTCCTGCGTGTAGCCGGGATCTACGGCCCCGGCAAGCTGCCGCTCGCACGGCTAAAGAACAATGTCCCGATGATCGCGGCACACGAGGCCCCGTGGACCAACCGCATCCATATCGACGACCTGGTAACGGTGTGCGAAGCAGCCATGCTGCGCGCACGCGATGGCGAGACCTACAATGTCAGCGACGGAAATCCGGGCAACATGCGGGACTATTTCGACCGCGTCGCCGATCTGTACGGCCTGCCGCGCGCACCGACTATCAGCCTGAGCGAGGCACGCGCCAGCCTTTCTCCGGGTATGCTGTCGTACCTGGGCGAGTCACGCCGGCTGGACAACCGGAAGATGCTCGACCAACTTGGTGTGACCCTGCGATACCCCGACCTGGCGCAGGGTCTGGCCGCCTGTCGTCAGCCCGATCAATAGGCTGCCACCCACATGCCACAGCAGACGTTGCAACGAAACCACTTTCGGCAGGACATAGCTATGAAAAACAATGACATCCTGCGTCGACTCCGTTACGTCTTCGACTTTGACGATACCAAGATGGTCGACTTGTTCAGTCTGGCGGGTCATGAGGTAAGCCGTGAGCAGGTCTGCGCCTGGCTCAAGAAAGACGATGACCCCGCGTATCAGACCTGCAGCGATGCCCTGCTGACTGCATTCCTCGATGGCCTGATCAACGACAAACGAGGAAAAAGAGAAGGACCGCAACGCCTGGCCGAGAAACAATTGTCGAACAACATGGTATTCATGAAGTTGAAAATTGCACTCAATCTGAAGGCGGAGGATGTCCAGCAGATTCTGGCTCTCGCCGATTTCCATCCGAGCAAACATGAACTGAGCGCATTGTTCCG
>Ga0316201_10001210_pt1 | contig 16998 bp, 12 predicted proteins | sample CS6wburrow_MG_FD_204516 | JGI IMG/M metagenome (GOLD analysis project Ga0316201, IMG submission 204516) | Coastal sediment microbial communities from Delaware Bay, Delaware, United States - CS-6 worm burrow | ecosystem: Environmental > Aquatic > Marine > Coastal > Sediment | place: USA... | reverse complement strand
AAAAGGCGGGGCGGCCGAGCTGCCGGCGATCTCCTCGGGAGAGGGGACCCTGCCGGCGACCACGCCCGTGTCCAGGTCCCGCGAGCGGCGCCAGGCCGAAGCGCCGCTCGCGCCGGACGTCGCCACCATGCCGTCCGAGCCCTCCCTGACCGCGCCGACCGACCTCCTCGACCGCTCGGCCGCGCCGGCGCTGAGCGCAGGGGTGCCCTTCGGCCGCTACCAGCTGCTGCGCAAGATCGCCACCGGCGGCATGGCCCAGCTCTACCTCTCCACCATGCGCGGCGCGGCCGACTTCCAGAAGCTGTGCGTGGTGAAGAAGATCCTGCCGCACCTGGCCGAGCAGCCGCACTTCGTCAACATGTTCCTCGACGAGGCGCGCATCGCCGCCACCCTCGACCACCCCAACATCGTCCACATCTTCGACCTCGGCAAGGTGGGCAGCGCCTACTTCATCGCCATGGAGTACATCGCCGGCGAGGACCTCTCGCACGTGCAGAAGCGCGCCGCGCGCGAGCAGCGCGAGCTGCCCATCGAGCTCTGCTGCCGCGTCATCGCTGACCTCTGCGCCGGCCTGCACTACGCCCACGAGCAGAAGGGCGCTGACGGCCAGCCGCTCAACATCGTGCACCGCGACGTCAGCCCGCAGAACGTGCTGATCACCTACAGCGGCCAGGTCAAGGTGGTCGACTTCGGCATCGCCAAGGCGGCCAACAAGGCGACGCACACGCGCACCGGCACCATCATGGGCAAGAGCGCCTACATGTCTCCCGAGCAGTGCCTGGGCGGGCAGCTCGACCGGCGCTCGGACGTTTTCGCCGTGGGGGTGTTGCTGTTCGAGCTGCTCACCGGCCGGCGCCTGTTCAAGCGCGACAATGAGCTGTTGACCATGCGCGCCATCACCGAGGATCCGCTGCCCGACCCGGGCGACTACCGGCACAACCTGCCAGCCGAGCTCGGCGCGATCGTGCGCCGCGCGCTGTCGCGCGAGCGCTCGCAGCGCTACGCCACCGCCCAGGAGCTGCGCGAGGCGCTGGAGCGCTTCATCGCTGAGTTCGGCGTGCCCGCCTCCTCGCTCGAGCTCTCCGGTCTGCTCGAGGACATGTTCCCCGACCACATCGAGCGCCAGTCGCGGGTGCGCGAGGCGGGCTCGCTGTCAGAGGTGATCGCGGCCCTGCCCTCGACCGGGACCGGCATCCAGGATCTGGGCACCCCATCGGCCAGCGCGCACCGGACCATGACCAGCGCCGAGCACAGGAAGAACACCCTGGTCTTGGCCCTGCTCGGGGTGAGCACGCTGATCGCGGCGGTGGCGATCGGGGTCCTGCTGCTGCGCGCGTCGCCCGCTGGCGAGCTGGTGCTGGCCAGCACACCACCCGGCGCCACCGTGCGACTCGACGGAGTGCCGCGCGGCGCCACGCCGCTGGCGATCGAGGACCTCGAGCTCGACCACGCCTACCAGCTCGAGGTGAGCGCCTCTGGCTTCACCACCCACAGAGAGAACCTGATCCTGACGCGCGCTCGGCCCAGCCAGGAGGTGCGCCTGGCGCTCGAGGAGCTGGCGCAGCCATCTGTGGGGGCGATCGTGGTGACCACCGAGCCGCCGGGCGCCGCGGTGCTGATCGATGGCAAGCCGACCGGACAGCTCACGCCAGCCCGCCTCGAGGGGGTGGCGGCAGATCTCGAGCACCAGGTCGGCCTAGCGCTAGAGGGCTTCCAGCAGGAGACCCGGCGCGTGCTGCTGCGCGCCGGCGCCGAGCAGGAGATCACCCTGACCCTGACCAAGGAGGCCGAGCGGCCGGTGCCGCGACCGCGCCCCGGGGGGCGGCCCGGCGCGCGCCCGGTCGAGCGCCCGGACAAGCCTCCGCCCGCGCTCCCCGCGCCCAGCGGCACCGGCTTCATCACCCTGCGCACCTCACCCTGGACGCGGGTGTTCCACGGCAAGGTCGACCTCGGCGACACGCCGCTGTTCAAGCTCGAGCTGCCAGCGGGCGAGGTGCGGCTGCGCCTGGTCAACGAGGGCAAGGGCATCAACGAGGTCATCAAGGTCATCATCGAGAAGGACCAGGTGACCACGGTCGACCGGAAGCTCTAGTCGGTAAGCGCACGCGACGCGCTCGGCCCGGCCAGCTTCCTGACCTCCTCGCGCACCATCGCCGCCAGCTCCTCGTCATCTTCCGGGAAGTCCTCGGGTGGGATCGGCTCGCCGATGCGCAGCCCCACCACGCCGGGCACGGTGTAGATCTTGCGCGCGGCCATGCGCTCGGCCGAGCCGACGATGCCGACCGGCACGATCGGTACCTGGGCCTCGCGCGCCAGCACGAAGGCGCCGCGCTTGAACGGCCCCAGCACCCGCGCCGGAAAGCGGGTCCCCTCGGGGAACACCGCCACCGACTTGCCGCCGCGCACTTCCTCGCCGGCCGCCTTCAGGGTCTCGATCGCGGCCTTCTTGTTGGAGCGGTCGATGAAGATGTGGCCGGCGTAGGTGAGGGCGAAGCCGATGAAGGGGACCTTCCTGAGCTCCGCCTTGGCCACGAAGTGGGGGTGCTGGGGGAGGTGGCCGATCAGCACCAGGATGTCGAGGCCGCTCTGGTGGTTGGAGACGTAGATGTAGGGCTCGCTCAGATCGAGCTTGTCGACGCCGCGGACCGCCACGTGCACGATGCCGGCCCAGAGCAGGGAGCGGCCCCACAGGCGCGAGCAGGCGCGCACGCCGCGCGGGCCCACAAACAGGTAGGAGACCATGGCCGCCGAGCCCCAGAAGCCGGTCAAGAATAGCCCCAGGCTGGTGCCGATGTAGCCGATCAGGCGCCGCAGCATGCGCTGATTGTTATGAGAGCGGCCTGGTGTTGGCAAGCTGGCGTTGGCGTCGCCGAGGCGCTATGGATCATGGTAGAGATCCGCGCTCGCTGATCCGCCCCCCCAGATCAGCTGGGCGCCGTGCCGCAGGAGGCCAAAGTTGTCCGAAGGACCCACCAAGATCTCACGCGAGCTGCTGCTCGCGCTCCCCAAAAACGACCTGCACGTGCACCTCGATGGCTCGATGCGCCCCTCGACCCTGATCGAGCTGGCGCGCGACTACGCCGTGACCCTGCCCTCCTACACCGAGGAAGGGCTGTACGAGCAGGTGTTCAAGGAGCGCTACAGCTCCCTGGCCGAGTACCTCACCGGCTTCAAGTACACCTGCGCGGTGATGCAGAGCGAGCCGGCGCTGGAGCGCATCGCTTACGAGCTGGCCGTCGACTGCCAGGCCGAGGGGGTGCGCTACCTCGAGGTGCGCTTCGCGCCCCAGCTTCACATGCACAAGCACCTCGGCTTCGTGCCGGTGTGCAAGGCGGTCGACCGCGGCCTGCAGCGCGCCGCCGACGAGTACAACGCCCGGCCGGCCATCGCCGCCGGCAAGGAGCCGCCCTTCGTCTTCGGCATCATCATCTGCGCCATGCGCCACTTCCGCGAGGTGTTCAGCGAGTACTACGCCAACCTGCTGCGCGCCCACGACTACGCGCCGCCGCGCGAGGTCTACTCCCACGCCTCGCTCGAGGCGGTGCGCGCCGCGGTGCACGCGCGCGACCACCACGGCCTGCACATCGTCGGCTTCGATCTCGCGGGCGAGGAGGCCGGCTACCCGCCCGACGACCACAAGGAGGCCTACGACTACGCGCACCAGAACTTCCTCAAGAAGACCGTGCACGCGGGCGAGGCCTACGGCCCCGAGAGCATCTTCCTCGCCATCACCAGCCTGCACGCCGACCGCATCGGCCACGGCACATTCCTGATGGAGCCCGACGCCATCCAGGACGAGTCCATCGAGGACCGCGCCGCCTACGTCAAATCGCTGACCCAGTACATCGCTGACCGCCGCATCATGCTCGAGGTCTGCCTCACCAGTAATATGCAGACCATCCCGGCGCTCAACGACCTCTCGGACCACAGCCTGCGCAAGCAGCGCGACGCGCGTATGTCGGTCTCGATCTGCACTGACAACCGCACCGTCAGCCGCACCACGGTCACCGACGAGCTGGTGAAAGCGGTCGAGCACCTCAACTTCACGATCAAGGACCTGCGCGCGGTGATCTTCCACGGCTTCAAGCGCAGCTTCTTCCCCGGCACCTACGTCAAGAAGCGCGCCTACGTGCGCCAGGTGCTGGACTACTACGAGGAGGTCACGCGCAGCTTCGGCGTGGCCGCCGAGGGCAAGCCGAGCGCGCTGCCGTAGTCACCGGCCCAGGTCTGCTCGATGGCGTTCGGCGACCGTGTCCTGAGCCAGGTCCCTCCGCGAAAGATCGCCATCGGCATCATCGCGCTGGTCGCCGTGGCTCTGTTCGTCCACAAGGCGAGCCTCGCGGTCGGGGACCCGTTCTTCGCCGGCGACGCCGGGCACCGAATGAACTACGCCGGCTCTCCCGTGGCGCCCATGGACAACAGGGTCTGGCTCCCCGCCCTGCAGACGCACATCTGCGCGTTCTACTACGCACATCTCCCCATTCCGGCATTCAAGCTGATCTCGCCAAGCTATCTCTTCATCGCGGTCTTCATCCTCGGCTGGTTCGCCTACAGGTACACAGGGGAGACCTACACCAGCCTGGGGGTCGCCCTGTTGCTCATGGTGTGTTTTGCCTTTCAGCACATCATGACATTCCTGAGCACCCATCTTTACCAGGAGATGATGGCCGCGGCGTTGCTGTTCTCCCTGCTGTGGGGCGGAGCGCTCGAGCTGCGGAAGAGCAGATGGCTTCTGCTCGCCGGCTGCGCGGCGATGCTGACCAGGGACACATTCTGGATCTACCTGTTCGTGCTGACAGCGCTCAACCTCAAGACGATCCTGCACGACTCGAAGCTGAGGCTGTCGTTCCTGCTGCTCTGGGCGATCCCAGCGCTCTGGCTCCTCTCCATCCCGGTCGCGTATCTCCTGTTCCTGGGTCGTCCACCGGAGCTCCCGATGGAGTGGCCGCTGATGGTCAACAAGAGCAACAACGCCGCGATCGCGAGCCTCGGGGCATCAGCCAGGGGACTGCTCAACTCACTCATCAGAGGTCAGGTTTTTCCGATCCTGGCGGGTGTGGGCGTCGCCTGGCTGATCGGCCGGTTGTGGCAACAGCCGTCTTCGGACGCCTCCGGGAAGACCGATTCGTTCCTCGCCCGGTTTGCCCCCTTCAGCCTCCTCTCTCTCGGCATCATCTACACGCTGATCTTCCTGTTCGATCCCTGGCAGATCGCCGGGGGCTCGATGCGGGTGGGAGCACCGCTGATCGCGCACGCTTTCGTCTGGGTGATGATCCTCTTCAAGATCAGCGCTGGGTACCGGCCGCGGTGGCGGGGGCGCGCGCGGGGGGGGGGCGCGGCGGGGGGGTTGATTGTGGGCGGCACCCGCGCCGAATCCTGGATCCCGACCGACTATTCACAGGACAGGCGCGCCCACGCGGAGATCAAGGCGATCATCGACGAGGTTGGCCGCGACCACACCCCCATGGTGTGCTTCGCGGGGCAGCGGTACTTCAAGGCGACAGAGTACTTCCTCGCGCCATCTTTTCGCGCCAAGAAGTGGGTGAAGGGGCCGGATGCGGATGTCGCGGGCCGAGGTTGCGAGGTCTTCATCGTACCGCAGGAGCACACCTATCAGCCGGGTGATGACTATCGACTCCGCGGCACCTGGACAGTGAACAAGGAGCGCTTCAGGGTCCACCAGAGAGTGGAGCGCGACTAGTCGCGCGACCGCTTCAATGCGTCCGCGGCGAAGCTGGTGAGCTCGTCGGCGTCGATCTTGCCGTCGCCGTCACCGTCCAGGGTGTGGATGGCCATCTTGGCCGCTACCTTCGCCTTCATCTTGGCGGTGGGGTCGCCGGTCTCGCGCAGCTTGGCGGCGATGTGGTCGGTCAGCTCGCCCTCGTCGATGCCGCCGTCGGTGCGCTTGCTGTCGAGCATGGCGGTGAAGGCGCTGACCGTGTCGCGCACGTGGTCGGGGTCATCGCTGTCGGGGTCGAGCTCGAGCCCCACCGGCAACAGCGTGCTGGCCTTGGCGCAGAACTCGTCGAAGGTGATGTGGGCGTCCTTGTTCTCGTCGAAGGCGTCCATGATGGCGTCGACTGTGCCCTTGAGCTTGAGCGGTCCGAGCAAGCCGGTGTCGATCTTGGCCGCCTGGGCGAAGGCCTCGACCTCGGCGCGGCTCACCTTTCCGTCGCCGTTCTGATCCAGGCGCTTGAAGATGGAGCGCAGGGTGACCTTTGGCATGTCCCGACGATACCACAAAACAGGATCCCACTGATACGCGGGCACAGCAGTTTTGCGACAGCGCTGTCGCTGTGACCACGACCCCGGTGTCAGCCCGCGTTCGCGATGAACCAATATGTTCTTTTAAAAACAATATATTACAGCAGTGGCACGAAAGCTGAATTGCCGCTCGATCCCAGAGGGGCACAGGACAGCCCCGAGTGCGAGGAGGCACAAGATGGAGAAGTTGACCGGACACTGGCGGCGCTGGGCCCTGCTCGGCGTGCTGTCGGCGGCGGCCCTGGCCGCGCTGGCGGTCGGTTGCGGGGGCATGATGTCGGCCGAGGGGCTGGGGGCGACCCCGGGCGGGGCCCAGGACATCGGCCTGGCGCGTGAGCTGATAGAGATGGGGCAGGTCCCCCGCGTCGATCAATTCACTGTCGAGGGGCTCTACAGCGAGCACGACCTCACCCTGGCCGAGGCCGCGCCCTGCGACGAGCCGCTCTGCCTGGGTCACGCCCTCGGCCTCGAGGTGGCGCTCGACGACGACCAGCGCGACCTGTTCGTGCAGCTGGGGCTCTCCACCAACGTCGCCGCTGCCGACTTCTCGCGCCAGCCGCTCAACCTCGGCATCGTGGTCGACACCAGCGGCTCCATGACCGCCTACCACGACGGTGTGAAGCAGGCCCTGCACGCCCTGGTCGACGTGCTCAACGAGGACGACCGGGTGGCGCTGGTGGTGTTCGAGGCCACCGCGCGCACCATCCAGAGCTCGACCCCGGCCTCGGACCTGCAGACGCTGCACGACGCGGTGGACCGGCTGCAGACCGGCGGCTCCACCAACATGGAGGCCGGCATGCGGCTCGGCTACGCCGAGATCGCTGAGCACGTCGACGCCGAGCACCTGTCGCGGCTGATCGTCTTCACCGACGCCATGACCAACACCGGCGACACCGACGCCGGCAGCTTCAACGCCCTGACCCAGGCCGCGGCCGCGATCGACATCGGCTTCACCTTCTTCGGCTTCGGCGAGTACTTCGACGCCGAGTTCATCGACTCGCTCGCCCACCTGCGCGGCGGCAACTACCGCTTCGTGCGCGCCGAGGACGTCAAGCCCATCTTCGAGGAGGAGCTCGACTACCTGGTGACGCCTATCGCCTACGACCTGCGCGTGCAGCTCGAGGCGGCCGAGGGGGCCCAGCTGCTCTCGGTCTACGGCATCCCCCAGGCCGCCGAGCACTTCGACGGCGAGCTGTTTGACGTCAGCACGCTGTTTCTGAGCAAGCGCAAGGGCGCCATCGTGTTGCGCTTCGAGGGCGCCGAGCTGGAGGCGCTGTACCAGGGCGCGCGTCTGGGTGTGGGCCAGGCGAGCATCAGCTACCAGACCGTCGACGGCGAGGATAAGCGCGCTACCCTCGACCTGTCGGCGGCGCTCGCGGCCCTGCCCGGCGAGGGCGAGGTCCACTATCCCGACGCGGCGATGCAGCGCACCCTGGCGGTGACCGACATGTACCTGGCCATGTACGCGGTGTGCGCCGACTACCACGGCGGCGGCTTCGACCTCGAGGACGCGGGCGCGCGCCTCGACGCGGCCATCGCCAAGCTGCGGGCGGCCGACGAGCTGCTCGAGGACGACAGGCTCAGGCGCGAGATCGCCCTGCTCGAGCAGCTCAAGCTCAACCTCGGCCTCGCGCCGACCGAGTGAAGGAGGAGGCCATGTACAAGCTCTTGATCGCTACGCTGTTCGCCGTCAGCCTGGCGGGCCTCTCCGCCTGCCAGCTGCTGCACCCCCTCGACCACCAGCAGGGCTGGGGTCAGCGCGCCTGCCTGCAGAGCGTCGACTGCGCGCGCCTGGTCGACAGCGCCTGCGGCGACGACGATCGCTGCTCAAACACCCTCAGCTGCCGCGCCGCCAAGCGGCTGCGCACCTCGGGCGACAACGGCGTCTGCCACAGCGCCTGGTGTGACCTGGGCGAGTCCTATCGCGAGTGCGGCCTCTAGCACGCTCACCAGCGGACGTGGGTCACCAGATCCGACGACAGGTCTGACCAGGGCCGCACCCCGTCCTTCGCGCGCAGCGGCGCCCAGCGCGGGTCGTCGAGCAAGCCCCCCAGGTCACCGCAGCGGCGACCGATGACCACGTAGTTCGAAGACGAGATCAGCCCGGGCGGGCGCGAGTCAAAGCGGGCCCGGGCGCACCAGCCGCGTCGCGCCACCGCGGCCTGGACGATGGGCTCCAGGTCGAAGAAGTTGTTCGAGATGTGCAGGACCAGCGCTCCGCTCGGGCCGAGCCTGGCTACGTACTCGTCCAGCGCTTCGGCGGTCAGCAGGTGGACGGGGATCACCCCGCCCAGGAAGGCGTCGACGAGGATCAGGCCAAAGCTCCGCGCTGGCTCTCGCCGTAGCCCGGTGCGCCCGTCGGCGATCTCGATCCGGCAGCGGTCGCCGCAGCGCCTGAGGAAGGAGAACCAGCGCCGATCGCGCGCGATGCGGAGCACGGCGGGGTCGACCTCGAAGGCCACCGCGCGGTCCTCCTCAGCCAGGAAGGCCAGGGCCGCGCCGACCCCGAGCCCGATCACCGCGACCGCGCGCGGCGTGTCAGCCTGACGGTACAGGTCGAAGGCGTCGCCCAGCGGGCCGCTGGGGTGGTGGTAGGCGACCGGCACCGCAGCGCCCGCCTCATCCAGCAGCTGCGTGCCGTGGTTGACGTCGCCGTGCAGCAGGCTGACGGTGCCTCGCTCGGCGTCGATCCGCACCGTCTTGAGCCCGAAGAAGTTGCGCTCACGGTAGACCACGTCGCCCATGGAGCGCGAGACGTGCAGCGCCAAGGTCGCGCTGATGATGAGGAAGCCCGCGGTGAAGCGCAGCGGGCGCTCCTTGGCGCCGAAGCAGACCACGGTGGGGACGCCGACGATCAGGACGTGGGCGAGGAGACCGAGCGGCTCGACCCCGAGTAGCCAGGTGGTCACCAGCAGCGCGGCGCAGAGCAGCGTTAGCCCGGCCAGAAACCGCAGCTCGCGGCGCCAGGCCTCCCTCGGCAGCAGCCGCGGGAGCAGCAGGCAGGCGGCGATGATGGAGAGCGGATACTCGAGCGTGGCGGTGAACAGGAGCGGCGCCAGGATCGCGTTGAACAATCCTCCGAGGCTGCCGCCGAGCGCGACCAGGATGAAGTACTCCGTGAGCCTCGCGGGTCGAGGTCGTGCGTCCGCGAGCCGGTAGTGGCCGAGCAGCGCCAGCACGAAGAAGACCAGCAGGTTGAACGGCAGCAGCACCCAGTGGTGAGCGGCCACGTCCCCGATCAAGGTCGGGGCCAGGGTGAGCGCGCCAAAGGGGGTGAGCCAGGCGACGACCTTGAGGGGCACCACGCGCGCGCGCGCGAAGGCCAGCACATAGGTGAGCAGGTAGAGCGCGAGCGGCAGCACCCAGAGCATCGGGACCGAGGCGAACTGGAGCGAGATGTGAGCGGTGACGCCCATCATCAGGCTCGAGGGGACGAAGGCGGCGAACAGCCACATGCCCCGCTGCGCCCACAGACCCACCTCGCCTCGCGGCGTGTCGACGCGCGCGGCTGCGCCGTCGTCCTGGGCGCGGCCGGCGGGACGCCGCGCGCTGCGCGTCGTCACCACCGCGGTCGCGACCACCAGGAGCGCCAGCACGGCGAAGCCGAAGGTCCACAGCAGCCCCTGGGTGCGCAGGTCCCACAGGGGTTCGGCCAGCAGGGGGTAGCCGAGCAGGACACAGAAGCTGCCGACGTTGCTGGCGGCGTAGAGGAAGTAGGGATCGCCCGCCAGCCGATGTGAGGAGAGCGAGAACCAGCGCTGCAGCAGCGGCGCCGAGGCCGACACCAGCGTGACCGGGACGAAGACGAACAGCATCAGCGTACGCAGCAGGAGCAGCGTTGGCCGCTGGGTCTCGACGTGGCTCAGATCGAGCTGCAGCGGCAGCAGGGCGAGGCCCGCGCACAGCGCGGCCGCGTGCAGCACGACCTGGCCGCGCAGCTCCAGGCGCTTGGTCAGGACGTGGGCGTAGAGGTAGCCGAGCACCAGGCAGGCCTGAAAGAAGGCCAGGCAGGTGGTCCAGACCGCGGGCACACCGCCGAGCGCGGGGGCGAGGGCCTTGCCCACCATGGGCTGCACCGAGAACAGCAGCGCGGCGCTCAGCCCGATGGTCAACGCGAACAGCGGCAGCATGGCTGGAGTATCGAGGTGGTCTCGGATACGCGCAAGATGCGGCCGGGACCCTCGCCGCCTCTGTCCCCACGTCCGTCTTCGCGCTATGCTCCCGCCACAACAGGAGGGGCCAGCATGAAGCGGATCATCGTCGTCATCTTCGCGCTCACCGCGCTCGCGCTGCTCAGCTGCAAGAAGAGCGACAGCGCCGCGCCGCCTTCCCCGGGCGCGGCCGCGCCCCAGAACGAGGCCGCCTTCATCAAGCTGCTGCTCGCCTCCGACGACATCGAGTTCGTGTGCGAGAAGCTCGACGCCTTCATCGAGAGCGTGTCGCGCGGCGACGCGCGCGCGCGCTGCGACCTGACGCTGGCCCCCCTCGAGACCACCGGCGCGGTGACCGAGGCGCACTACCTGGTGCGGCTGGGCGAGGTCTGGGTGCCGGTGCTCGATCGTGACTACGACCTCGAGTTCAAGCAGGCGTCGGGCGTGGCGGGGTTGATCGCGACGCTGCGCACCGCCGGCCACACCACCCAGCTGGCGGCGGCGGCTGATCCGCCCCGCAATGACTTCTACGCCGCGCCCGACGCCCAGCCGGCCGAGCTCAGCGCGGAGACCAAGGCGCTGTTCGGCGCCGCGCCCACCACCTTCGAGCTGGTGCGCGAGGCCTACACGAAGAAGCTCAGCGACTACAAGTGCGACGCCGCCAGCAAGCTCGACGCCATCAAGCTGGGCGTGCTGCTCAACATCAAGCGCGGGGTGTTCGCGGGCGCAGCCCTCAGCGTCCACCCTGACGTCGGCGTCGAGGGCTCGCTGCTGTGGCTGGTGGAGATGCCCAAGGGGCGTGTGATCAAGCACGAGTTCGCGGGCGCCGGCAGGACCTTCAGCGTGATCTACGCGGTGCAGAGCGACAAGCTCTACGCCGACACCATGATGCTGATGCCCGGGCTGGCGACAGCGACGGCGCCCGACAAGCAGAACAAGGAGCCACCCGAGGAGATCGTGCTCGCGGCCCGGGCCGTAGCCGGAGAGCGCGAGGCGGTCACCGCGCTGCTCAACATGAAGGGGCTGCGCCTGACCTCGGAGTCAAAGGCGGCGCTGGGCTTGGCCCTGCAGTAGTCCGTCGTCTGTCCTCCGTCCTACGCAGAAATCTGGCGCACGACACTTCTGTAACACCCCGAGATCACGAACAGTGATGCCTGAGCTCAGCACAGCGGGACAGCCGAGCCTGGATCTCGGTTTCAGCCCAGATCGCTGCAAACCAGAAAATCGCCAATGGAGCCGGGCAATTACTGGCATGGCCGGGCTGGCACGATCGGTGAAATATGTGGCAGCAGCGGCCGGGAGCAACAGGTCGCCCTGAGGAGGACGCCATGAAACGGTTAAGCGACATCCACGAAGATCACCTCGGACGCGCCCTGCTGCTGTTGACCCTGGCCTGGATGACCGCGGTGGCCGCAGGCTGTACCCCCCTGGTCCAGGAGGATCGCGTCAGCGCCTGCGGCGGTTTTGACAGCGCGGCAAACAGCCAGGCGCTCACCGCGGACGAGGCGTCCTACTGCGACGCCGAGATCTTGCGCTGGCGCTACGAGGGCGCCCTCGACAAGCTGACCCTGACCAACACCCGGGTGCTGCTCAACTGCTGCGGCGAGCACAGCATGACGGTGCACCAGGAGGGTGACACCTACATCGTCACCGAGCGCGACGCGCCCGAGCAGATCGGCCCCTTGCCCGGCTCCGGCGCGCGCTGCGGTTGCATGTGCGTGTTCGACTACGAGCTGGCGGTCCAGGGCGTGGCTGGCGATTCCATCGCGCTCAGGCTGGTGCGCGAGGTGACCGACAGCGACGCCGGCGTCGAGACGGTGTGGGAGGGCGAGCTCGACCTGAGCGAGGGGCAGGGCGGGATCGTGCTCGACGAGACCGACGTCGAGCCCTGGTGCAGCGGCGAGCTGAACCAGGAGTGAACGCTCGCGGCCGTGGGCGTGACATCACTCGCGGCGCAGCGAGGCCAGGAAGACGCCGATGTATAGCAGCGCGGCGAGCTGGCTCAGAACGGAGATCCCAAGCCACATGACGAAGTACTCGGCGACGCCGCCCGCGATCGCGCCCAGCAGGTTGGCGCCGAAGGCGGCGACGTAGTCGTCGGCGTGCCGGAACACCGTGGGGAACACGAGCCCCGCCAGCCCCACCGGCAGCGCGACCAGCGCGCCACCGAGCATCCACTTGGCGACCTCGGGGAGGCCGCTCAACCATGAGATGGAGACGTAGTCGAGACCGATGAGCAGGAAGCACAGGGCGATCAGCAGCACGCGCGGGTCGAGCGAACGACCGCGCGCGTCGAGCCGCAGCACGATCAGGTTGGCGATCAGGAGGATGAAGAGGATCGATGAGAACACCAGCAGGTTAACCACCCAGGTCGAGCCAAAAAGCAGCGACATCTGAGTTACGGCCTTGGTCTCGAGCAGCAGGAAGCCGGCGCCGAGCAGGAACATCCTGAAGTCGAAGCGCCGCAGGCGCACACCCCCGGCTGCGAGCGCGCCGAGCAGCGCCATCAACAGGATCGCGACCAGCGCCTTGACGTAGTGAGGGGGGATGGTCGGCCGCTCGAGGAAAAGAAACGGCCAGTCGTCGGTCGGGACCTCGATGTTCTCGACGACGTCCAGGGTCGCCTTGTCAGGTGCAACGACGGGGAGCCGATCGCCCTGGATGAAGGTGTAGTTGAACAGGGTTGGATCCTGGTAGTTGTACGTGAGCGGGAGGCGGCCTCCGACCTCTGTCAGGAGCAGAGAGATGCGCGCGGCGATGAAGGGGAGCATGGACAGGTGGAACACGGCCATCAGCCCGCCGGGCTTCAGCAGCTGGTGGGCCTCCTGGAACGACTCCCGCGTATAGACGAAGTTATCCAGCCGCACCGACGACAGGCCGCTCAGCAGGGTCTGGGCGTCCAAGGTGCCGAACACAATCAGGTCGTAGCGCCTCTGGCAGCGCTTGAAGTAGGCGCGCGCGTCGGTGATGTGGACCGTCACGACGTCCCCGGCGTAGGGAGCCTGGGGGTGATGCGCGCGGCCGAGCTCCACGAAGGTGTCGTCGATCTCCACCGCGTCGATGTGCTTGGCCCCCATCGCGCGCGCGATCGCGATGTCGTTGCCGCTCCCCGCCCCGACGATCAGCACGTCGTCCAGCGCAGGAGCCATGCGGTAGGGGATCTCGAAGCGCGCGCGGGTCTTGGCCGAGTATGAGTGCTCGCTGTCGAGGTCGAGGATCGACTGGTGCAGCACCCCGTTGGTCAGGATGCGCAGCTCGTGGCTGAACCTGCGCTGCTGTTCTACGAGGTAGTATCTCGACCAGAGCTCATCGGGACGCTGCAGCGAAAACACGGTGAGGACCAAGGCCGCGCCGGCCACCAGGCCGAACAGCCGGCCGCGCCACGTCGTGTGCACGGCGAGCACCCAGACCGCGGCGGCGACGCTGAACCAGAGCACCGGCCCGGTCCTCAGGTAGGAGAGCACGCCGAAGCTCACGATCCCGCACAGGCTGCCTCCGAGATCCAGCGAGTAGGCGTGCAGCCTGGGGAAGCGCTCGAACTGACGGGCCATGAACTGGCCGAGGGGGATGAAGGAGAGGGCCGCCAGCGAGAAGACCAGCGCCACCATCACCCAGATCGGCAGCTGCAGGAGCGCGGGATCGCCGGCGCTCTCCGGGAGCCACAGGGGCTGCAGCGTGTCGTCGGGGTTGCGGACCTCCACCCGGGCAAGGAGGTGGAGCAGCGCGGCGGAGGGTACGAAGGCCCAGAGCGCGAAGGGCGCGAGGCGCAGCGCCCGCCGCGCGAGCAGGAAGCCGAGGCCGAGGCCCAGGAAGCTGGCGATCAGGACCAGGTTGGTGAAGTAGCCGACCACGCGGATGTGCGCGGGGATGAGCCGGATGAAGGCGAGCTCGACGAACAGCGCGAGGAAGCTCAGGGCGAACAGGCGCAGCGCGTCTCGACGCTGACCACTTGAGGTCGCCTGCGGCTCAGGGCTCCCGGACGGCATCAGGCGACTGTAACAGAATTGGAGTCAGGGACGAGGGCTGAGGCTCGAGCTCCACGACCCATCCATCCCCACCAGCTCGCGCATCAGCTCTTCGTTGGGCGGGTTGACCGCGCGTGGCGCTGGGCCCTTTCTCGACACACCCCGGCTGCGCTATAGTCGCGCCTGCAGCTCGAACCAACGGCTTTGCAGGCCTCAGAGATAGGAGCGCGACGATGACCAAGATTCAAGGTTCCGCACAGGTGAACAAGCCCCAGCTCGGCGATGTGACCGGGCCGCCGACCCCGCAGGTCAGGCAGGCGATCTGCTTCGACCACGCCAAGGACGACGCCACGGTGTTCAACAACGCGGGTACGGTGCGCCCTGGAGGGCGCGATCCCGCCTACTTCGAGTTCGGCAACGTCGAGATCGGCACCAAGATCCAGATGATCAACATCTCCAAGGATCCCGACGTCACCTTCGGCGAGAAGAAGAAAGTCGTCGAGCTCGACTTCACCGGGCGCGACGTGCACAACCGCCAGGCTGCGATCTACCTGACCAACGAGCAGATGACGCAGCTCGAGCTCAAGCCCGGCGACATGTTGCAGATGCGCGCCCTCGATCAGACCGGCAACACCTCGGACGCGGTCACGGTCGAGGTGGAGCCCAACGACTGGGCGGGCCAGACCGTGCGCGAGCGCGTGGACAACCGCAACGTGGACGCGCGCGGCGGCCGCATCAACGCGCTGGACGGCGAGGCCGAGCGCAAGAACCTGATCATCAAGGCGGTCAACGACACCCGCCCGCCCCAGCTGCTCGGGGATCGCCTCGAGCTGCAGCTCGACGATCGCTTCAGCGACAAGGACAAGGAGCTGGCCCAGACCCTGCGCAAGCACTGGAGCGCCATCAAGACCACCCTGGGCAAGGACCAGTTCACGATGGACGAGCTCAAGTCGCTGGTCACCAACGACGATCTCGCCGAGGAGCTGCGCGCCGCGGCCAAGGTGCTGAGCAAGAGCCAGGCTGCCTTCGATCGCTTCGACGTCGCGCGCCAGAACAACCCGGACCAGACCGACGGCACCATCACCCTGCAGGACATCGACACGGTGCGCGCCTTCCGCCGCTCGGTCACCCTGGTCGGCGACAAGGCGCTCGAGCCGCGCTCCCAGCTGCGGGTCCAGAACCAGCGCACCGGCGAGACCTTCAACGCCAGCGTCGGCGACGACCGGCAGCTCAACATCAACCTCAAGGACGTGCGCGACGGCGACCCGCTGCTGCTCACCCCCACCGACAACGAGGGGGTGCAGGGCCAGACCATGGAGCTGGTGTTCGCGGCCAGGGGCAAGGGCGGTAAGGCGCCCAACCTCAAGGGCGGCATCGCCACGCGGCTGCCGGGCGTCATCTAGACCGCGCGCCGAGCCTTTCCTACCGTCGCTACTCGCAGACGCGCTCCTCGGGCCCTAGCTCGATGAAGCCGGACGACGGACGAGGCTAGGACTCCTCTGCTCCACCCATCCCCGCCAGCTCCCGCATCAGCTCCTCGTTGGGCGGGTTGACCGCCATGAAGCGCAGCATGCCGGCGTTGAAGTCCTCCTGGCTCATGTCGGCGCTCAGCCCGGCGTGGTTGAGCGCCATGCCGATCATCTCCAGCTCACCCTCGCCCAGCTTCTTCAGGTCGAGGCCGGCCTCGACGATCAGGGCGAGCAGAAAGGCGGTGAGGGTGTTGAGCACCTCGTCGGACGAGAAGCGAGGGGTACCGTCCGCCTTGGTCTGCGACAGCAGGGCGCGCAGGGTCTGCTCGGACAGCATGCCGCGCTACTCTTCGCCGCCGCGGAGCTTGGCCGCTGCCGTCACGTCGTCGAGCGTGCAGATGCCAACGCCCATGGCCGCGTAGATCCCGCCCTCGTAGATGCGCTTGCCCTTGAACGCCGTGCGCACCACCGCGTTTTCCGCCACCTTCTGCGTGATGCGTCCGGCCACGCTGACCTGCTGCAGCGCGCCGCCGGCGCGCGCGCCACGCGCCAGGGTGGCCACCTTGTCCAGCCCCTTGGTGGTGAGCATCACGGCCGCAGCTTCGAGGGTGCCACGGCCGATGGCCTCCATCGGTCGCCCCTCGCGCCAGGCCTCCTTGTAGGGCTCGGCCATGGCCTGAAGCAGGGCCCTGGGGTTCTCGGCGATGCCCTTGACCATGGTGCTGGTGCGGCGCCAGGTCGCCCTGGCCTCCTGTTGGTCATAGAGAAAGCCGCCGGTCATCTTCCAGGCGCCGACCGCCATGTCCTTCAAGCCGACGGCGGTGTCGATCGCCGCCACCTTGACACCGGCTCCAAAGTCCTTGGCGTGATCGGCGACGCCCTTCTCCCCCCAGGCCGGGCCCGAGGGCTTGGCAGGAGCTGGGTCTTTGAGCTCGTCCTCGCTCAGCAGCGCCAGCACGCCCAGCTGTTGCTTGTCGACCTGCTGCGCCTGCTGGTTGCGGGAAGCGAAGTTGGAGACCGCTTGGCTGGTCTCGCCCAGGCCGGTGCGCCGCTGCTGCGCCTGCTCGCTGAGCGGTTCGCTGGTCGAGCTGGTCGCGGGCTGCTGCGCGGCGGGTGTGCGCGGCGAGATCGAGCTGTCGACAGGAGGAG
>Ga0316201_10001209_pt1 | contig 16998 bp, 14 predicted proteins | sample CS6wburrow_MG_FD_204516 | JGI IMG/M metagenome (GOLD analysis project Ga0316201, IMG submission 204516) | Coastal sediment microbial communities from Delaware Bay, Delaware, United States - CS-6 worm burrow | ecosystem: Environmental > Aquatic > Marine > Coastal > Sediment | place: USA... | reverse complement strand
CCGTTCACGAGCCGACCGGTATTGTCTACATGACCGAGGATCGCCACCACTCGCTTTTTTACCGCTACATTCCGAATGTGCCCGGCAAACTCCACGAGGGTGGAAAACTGCAGGCACTGGTGATCGACGCGCAACCTGCGTTCATGACACATAACTGGGCCAGTGAACCACGGATCGTCCCGGGCGAATCGTTACCGACGCGATGGATTGACCTCGACAATGTTGACAATGATGAGAACGATCTGCGGCTGCGCGGCGCGACTCAGGGTGCGGCCACGTTTGCCCGCAGCGAGGGTCTATGCAACGCCAATGGCGATATGGTCTTTACGTGCACGATCGGCGGCCCGGCGCGGCTCGGACAGGTTTTTGCCTACCGGCCCAGCCTGCACGAAGGGCAAACGCTGGAACACGACAACCCGGGACAGCTAACACTGATTACCGAAGCCACGCACGAATCGATTCTGCGCAACGCGGACAATATTACGTTTGCGCCGTGGGGTGACCTGATCGTTTGCGAAGATACGTCCAGCCATTGCGGACTGGTCGGCATCCGACCGGATGGGTCGCAATATCAGCTCGCCGACAATGCGCACACAAAATCTGAATTGGCCGGAGTGTGCTTCGCGCCGGACGGCAAGACGCTGTTCGTCAATATCCAGTATCCGGGAATGACACTCGCCATCACGGGTCCGTTCGCAGCCTAGGACTTCGCGCGCTGCTCCAGCATGGCAACAGCTGGCAGCTTCTTGCCCTCGACAAATTCGAGGAACGCGCCACCGCCGGTCGAAATATAGGAAATCCCGTCGCGTACGCCATACTTGTCGATTGCGGCCAGTGTATCGCCACCACCGGCGACCGAGAACGCGTCGCTCGCGGCGATCGCTTTGGCCAGCACCCGCGTACCGTCACCGAACGCATCAAATTCGAACACACCAACTGGCCCGTTCCAGATTATTGTGCCAGCCGTTGCGAGTATGTCTGCGAAGTGGCTGGCTGTTTCAGGGCCGATGTCGAGAATTAGTTCGTCGTCGGCTACGGCGTCGACAGTTTTTATGGTCGGAGTCGCATCGGCTGCAAAATCCGTTGCGACGACGACATCAGTCGGCACCGGTATGGCCGCGCGTCCGTCTGCCGCTGAAGCGAGCCCGCGGGCCGTTTCCAGCATGTCTGCTTCATGCAGGGATTTGCCGACGTTGTGCCCTACAGCCGCAATAAACGTATTCGCAATACCGCCACCGACAATGAGCGTGTCGACAATACCGGCCAACGCATCCAGAACAGTAAGCTTTGTCGACACTTTCGAGCCACCAACGATCGCGACGAACGGACGCGCAGGTTCCTGAAGCGCTTTGCCCAGCGCTTCAAGTTCGGCAGCCAGTAACGGGCCGGCGCAAGCGACCGGCGCATATTCGGCGACACCGTAGGTGCTGGCCTGGGCACGATGCGCCGTCCCAAAGGCGTCCATAACGAATACGTCACAGAGCGCTGCCATCTTGCGCGCCAGTGCCTCATCGCATTTCTTTTCACCTACGAGAAAACGTACATTCTCCAGTAGCACAACCTTGCCGGGCTCGACCTCCACGCCATCGATCCAGTCATCAACCAGCGGCACATCCATGCCGAGCAATCCGGCAAGATGGCTGGCTACAGGCCGTAGCGAGAACCGGTCCTCGGGCTGCCCTTCAGTCGGGCGACCCAGGTGCGACACGAGCATGACGGCTGCGCCGGCGTCGAGCGCTGCCTGTATCGTCGGCACTGCCGCGCGGATGCGCGCGTCGCTCGTCACGGCGCCATCGGCGACCGGCACATTCAGGTCTTCGCGAATCAAGACTCGCTTGCCCGACAGGTTGAGGTCGCCCATATTGATGACAGGCATTGAAGACTCTCCGTTTTTCCCTGGCTTACTTGGCGTTCATCAATGCGACGGCCGTATCCAGCATGCGGTTCGAGAATCCCCATTCGTTGTCATACCATGAAATGACTTTAACGAGAGTGCCATCAAGGACCTTGGTCAGCCCTGCGTCGTAAGTAGACGAGGCCGGATTATGGTTGAAATCGACCGACACGAGCGGTTCATCGTTGTATGCGAGCACGCCTTTCAGCGGGCCTTCTGAGGCGGCCCGGAGAAGATCATTGATCTCTTCAACAGAGGTCTCACGTTCAGCGACAAAACACAGGTCGACTGCCGAAACATTGATCGTCGGCACACGCATCGAGAAACCATCGAGCTTGCCATTCAATTCCGGCAACACCAGGCCAACGGCCTTGGCGGCTCCGGTGCTCGTCGGGATCTGCGACATCGTTCCCGAACGGGCGCGGCGAAGGTCCTTGTGAAAGACGTCGGTCAGCACCTGGTCGTTGGTGTAAGCATGGATGGTGGTCATGATGCCGTGCTTGACACCAATAGCATTGTGCAGAGGCTGGACAAGCGGCGCGAGGCAATTCGTCGTGCAAGACGCATTTGAAATGACCTCGTCTGCGGCTGTCAGAATGTTGTGATTAACGCCGTAGACAATTGTCTTCTCGATGCCGTCACCGCCTGGCGCTGAAAGGATGACCTTTTTGGCGCCGCCCTCGATATGTTTGCCGGCAGTCTCGCGAGTGCGAAACAATCCTGTGCATTCGAAGACAACATCGACGCCCAGATCACCCCACGGCAGTTTGGCCGGGTCACGTTCGGCAAATACTTTGACGCGATCGCCATTAACGATGATGTCACCACCATCGACCTCAACCGTACCGTCAAATTTGCCGTGCGTCGTATCGTAGCGCGTAAGGTGGGCATTCGTTGCCGGGTCACCAAGGTCGTTCAGCGCCACTACGTCGAACTCGCCGGTACGGCCATACTCGTGAATTGCCCGCATCACATTGCGGCCGATGCGGCCGTAGCCGTTGATTCCAACTTTGATAGCCATGATTCTCTCCTGAATTAAATAAGTTCACGGGCAACTGCGACGACATTTTCAGTCGAGAAGCCAAAATGTTCGAAAAGCTCGTTCGCCGGGGCTGATTCGCCAAAACGATCGAGACCAATTACTCGTCCAGCAGGTCCGGCGTAGCGCCACCAGCTTTCGGTAACGCCTGCTTCTATAACGACGCGTGCCGTCACTGCGGCCGGCAAGACTTGCTCGCGATACGCCGCATCCTGTGCCTGGAAAAGGTCCACGCAAGGCATCGAGACCACACGCACAGCGACGCCGTCGGCAGCCAGTACGTCGGCGGCCGACATGGCCAAGGCAACCTCAGAGCCTGTCGCGATGAGGATAATCTGGGGCTCCCCGGCTGTCTCTTTCAGCACGTACGCACCGCGCGAAATCGCCGCCAGCTGGTCCGTGTCGCGGTCCTGGTGCGGCAAACCCTGGCGTGTCAGCACAAGACTCGTAGGACCGTCTCTGCGCTCGATAGCGTCGCGCCAAGCGACTGCCGTCTCCACCGTGTCGCAGGTACGCCAGACACGCATGTTCGGCATAAGCCGCAATGACGCAGTGTGCTCGACGGGTTGATGCGTCGGGCCGTCTTCGCCGAGCCCGATAGAATCATGGGTGTACACGAAGATATTCTGTGCCTTCATCAGCGCAGCCATGCGCAGCGCATTACGCGCATAATCAGAAAACGTCAGGAAGGTGCCCGAGTACGGAATAACACCGCCGTGCAGCGACATACCGTTACAGAGCGCCGACATACCGAACTCGCGCACACCGAAGTAGATATAGTTGCCTGATGCATCGTCGCCCGTGATAACACTCGAACCGCTGTGCCTGGTCAGGTTGGAACCGGTCAGGTCGGCCGACCCGCCAGCCAGTTCGGGCAGCATCGGCGCAAATGCATTCAACGCGACCAGTGAAGCCTTGCGCGTCGCCATGTTCTCGGCGGCAGCAGCAATCTCGGCGATCGCCTTGTCCGCAAATTCGTTCCAGCCCGCTGGCAATTCGCGCTTCATGCGGCGCTGGTACTCAGCGGCGAGATCAGGGTGCGTTGACGAGTACTCATCGAAAACTTTCTGCCACGCCAGTTCATCCGCGGCACCGCGGGACCGGCCGTCCCAGGCAGCGGCAACATCAGCCGGAATTTCAAACGCCGGAGACTCCCAACCCAGTTCCTTGCGCGCGGCAGCGATCTCATCATCGCCCAGCGGCGCGCCATGTGTTGATGCCGTGCCCTGCTTGTTCGGCGAACCGAAACCGATGATCGTTTTGCAGCAAATCAATGACGGCCGCTTAGTCTCAGCTGCCGCTTGCTCGATCGCTGCGGCGATCGCGGCGCTGTCGTGACCGTCAACGTTGGCAATCACCTGCCAGCCATAAGACTCGAATCGTTTGACCGTGTCATCCGTAAACCAACCGCCGACTTCACCATCAATTGAGATATTGTTGTCATCGTACAAGGCGATCAGCTTGCCGAGTTTGAGAGTGCCAGCCAGGGAGCACGCCTCGTGCGAGATTCCCTCCATGAGACAGCCATCGCCGAGGAACACCCAGGTCTTGTGGTCGACAATCTCGAGCCCAGGGCGGTTGAACTGCGCAGCCAGCATTTTCTCGGTCAGCGCCATGCCCACAGCATTTGTGATGCCCTGTCCCAGCGGCCCGGTCGTCGTCTCGATCGACAGGTCAGGGTCATACTCGGGGTGTCCCGCCGTCCGAAAGCCAAACTGCCGGAAATTTCGGATCTCGTCGATTGACAGGTTGTATCCCGTGAGGTGCAAGAGGCTGTAAAGCAACATCGAGGCGTGGCCATTCGACAACACAAAACGGTCGCGATCGACCCACTGGGCGTTACCCGGGTTGTGCTTCAGGTAGTCGTTCCAGAGGACTTCTGCGATGTCGGCCATGCCCATCGGGGCACCGGGATGACCAGAGTTGGCGGCCTGTACGGCATCCATGGAGAGCGCCCGGACAGCATTCGCGAGTCTACGCCGACTGGGCTGGCCGGCTCTCGTTACATCTTGTGACATTAATTTAGTTCTTATTGGTGGGTAGGCGGTCTTATACTGCCTGGAACCACGTATTTTCACTGTTTCACAGCAAGGTCGCAAGGTACAATGCGCGGCTCCCAAGGCCACGACAGAAAAAAACATGAGTGACACATTTTTGTTTACCTCGGAATCGGTTTCCGAGGGGCATCCAGATAAGGTTGCAGACCAGATTTCCGACGCCGTGCTCGACGCCATGCTCGAGCAAGACAAGAATGCGCGGGTCGCCGTCGAGACCATGGTGAAAACCGGCATGGCGATTGTTGCTGGCGAGGTCACGACGTCCGCATGGGTCGATCTCGAGGACATCGTGCGTGGCACGATCGTCGGTATTGGCTATACGGACTCCAGCATGGGCTATGACGGCCATTCATGTGCTGTTCTGAACGCCATTGGCAAGCAATCACCGGATATCGCCCAGGGCGTGGATCGTGAAGCCGCTGAGAAACAAGGTGCTGGCGACCAGGGACTGATGTTCGGTTACGCGACCAATGAGACCGACGTGCTGATGCCGGCACCGATCACGTTTTCGCATCGACTCGTCCAGATGCAGGCCGAGGTGCGGAAGTCCGGCAAGTTGCAGTTCCTGCGACCCGACGCCAAGAGCCAGGTGACCTTTATCTACGAAGACGGCAAACCAGCGGCCATCGATGCCGTCGTGCTGTCTACGCAACACCATGCAGACGTCAAGATGTCTCACCTTGAAGAGGCAGTCATGGAGGAGATCATCAAGCCCGTGCTGCCTGCAGAGTGGATCAGTAAGAACACCAAATACCACATCAACCCGACCGGGCGGTTCGAAATCGGTGGCCCGATGGGCGACTGCGGCCTGACCGGGCGCAAGATCATCGTGGATACTTACGGCGGCTCAGCTCGCCACGGCGGTGGCGCTTTTTCGGGCAAGGACCCGTCGAAAGTCGACCGCTCGGCTGCCTACGCCTGCCGCTATGTTGCGAAGAACATTGTCGCCGCCGGCCTTGCCGACCGCTGCGAGATCCAGGTTTCCTACGCCATTGGCGTCGCCGAGCCGACTTCGATCAGCGTTGAGACTTTTGGCACCGGCAAAATATCCAATTCGCAGATGACCGACCTGATCCGTGAGAATTTCGACCTTACCCCGTTCGGCATCATGCAGATGCTCGACCTGCTGCGACCGATCTATCAGCAGACTGCAGCGTACGGCCACTTTGGTCGTGAAGACCTTGACGTAAGCTGGGAAAAGACCGACAAGGCCGAAGCACTGGCCGGCTCCGTCGCAGCCTGAAATAAATAACACCAGGAGAAAACCTATGAGCAGCGAACCCGTTGCCATTCAGCAAAACGATTACAAAGTTGCCGACATCTCGCTGGCGGCGTTCGGCCGCAAGGAAATTGCGATTGCCGAAACCGAAATGCCAGGCCTGATGGCGCTGCGCGAAGAGTTCGGCGACTCAAAGCCGCTTGCTGGCGTGCGCCTCACAGGCTGCCTGCACATGACAATTCAGACCGCCGTTCTGATTGAGACGCTCAAAGAACTGGGTGCGGACATTCGCTGGTCTTCGTGCAATATCTTCTCTACGCAGGACCACGCAGCGGCCGCCATCGCTGCGTCGGGAGTTCCCGTGTTCGCCTGGAAAGGTGAATCCGAAGAGGAGTACTGGTGGTGCGTCGAGCAGACCATCAATGGGCCGGACGGCTGGACACCCAACATGATCCTCGATGACGGCGGCGACCTGACGCTTGTCATGCACGAGAAATTCCCGGAGCTTATGAAAGAAGTGAGGGGCTTGTCGGAAGAGACCACGACCGGCGTGAAGCGCCTCTACGACATGATGGCTGATGGCTCCCTGGCGTGCCCTGCCTTCAACGTCAATGACTCGGTCACCAAATCCAAATTCGACAATCTCTACGGTTGTCGGGAATCACTGGTCGACGGCATCAAACGCGCGACGGACGTCATGATCGCAGGCAAGGTTGCTATCGTGTGCGGCTATGGTGATGTCGGCAAAGGCTGCGCACAGTCATTGCGTGGCCTCGGCGCTACGGTCTGGATCACTGAGATCGATCCGATCAATGCGTTGCAGGCGGCGATGGAAGGCTATCGTGTAGTGCGATTCGACGACGTTTGCGATCAGGCGGACATCATCGTCACCGCCACGGGCAACTACCATGTCGTGACAGGGGCGCAGCTGGAGCGCCTGAAGGACCAGGCCATCGTCTGCAATATCGGCCATTTTGACAACGAAATCGACGTTGCCCATTTGCGGCAATTCGAATGGGAAAACATCAAGCCGCAGGTCGATCACATTATTTTCCCGGATGGCAAACGCATCATCCTGCTGGCTGAAGGCCGGTTGGTAAATCTTGGTTGTGCCACGGGTCACCCGAGCTTTGTCATGTCGAATTCCTTCACCAACCAGGTGCTCGCACAGATCGAACTCTGGCAAAACGGCGACAACTACGACAACCAGGTCTATGTATTGCCCAAGCACCTTGACGAGAAGGTCGCACGACTGCATCTTGGCCGTATCGGTGCGAAGCTGACGGAACTTTCCGACGAGCAGGCCAAGTACATTGGTGTGCCCAAGGACGGCCCCTACAAGCCGGACCACTACAGGTACTGATACAGCGCGAGGCTTGACCCTATCGATAGCGCAGCTGATTCATTGAGGATTCTGCACCTTACCGATCCTCATCTGTTTGCCGACACCGCGGGAGATCTGCGCGGCACAGTGACGCATTCGTCACTACGTGCGGTGCTCGATCACTATCATGATAGCGACTGGCGCGCCGACCTCATCGTCGTGACCGGTGACCTGATTCATGACGATAGCCGCCGCGCGTACGACCATTTCTGCGAAATCCTTGGTTCGATCGGCGCGCCGGTATACTGCGTGCCCGGTAACCACGACGTTCGCGCACTGATGCGTGAGGCGCTGAGCGCACCGCCATTTCATTACTGCGAATCCGTTGAAGCCGGTGACTGGCTTATTGTAGGTATTGACAGTTGCATCAGCGGGCACGCTGGCGGGCACCTGGCGGCCGGCGAACTCGCTCGCCTCGATAGTGAAATCGCGTCCTCGAGCGCGAACAACGTCATGGTCTGCCTGCATCATCCGCCCGTAGCGATGGGCAGCAAGTGGCTGGACTCCGTCGGACTCGACAATGGCGACGAATTTCTCGAGCGCATCCAGGTATCGGGGAAAGTACGGCTTGCCATCTTCGGCCACGTGCATCAGCCTTACGACGCTGATCATCGGGGCGTCAGAATTCTCGGCACGCCCTCAACGTGCCGGCAATTCGCCCAGGGAAGCGACACCTTTGCAGTTGACGAAAATCCCCCGGCGTATCGTCGCATCAGTCTGCGAAGTGACGGTAATTTTCAACATGAACTTGTTTGGCTGACAACATAAGAGAACCCAGCATGAGTTATTTTTCCGATGCCAGAGACGTCATCGCCGGTGGTGTGAACTCTCCCGTTCGAGCATTTGCCGGTGTAGGCGGCGAACCGATTTTCTTCAAGAGCGCTTCGGGCGCCTGGCTGGAAAGCGAAGACGGCGATCGCTACATCGACTATGTCGGCTCATGGGGACCGATGATTCTTGGCCACGGGCATCCCGCCGTGCTCGATGCTGTTATTAAAACAGCAAAGAACGGACTCAGCTTTGGAGCGCCTTCCGTTCTGGAAACACGTATAGCAGAGAAGATTCGTGACATGGTGCCGTCTATGGAGCGTCTGCGTATGGTCAGTTCCGGCACCGAAGCCACGATGAGCGCGATCCGCCTTGCACGTGGGCACACGGGACGCGACAAGATCATAAAGTTTGAAGGTTGCTATCACGGCCATTCGGACTCACTTCTCATAAAAGCCGGCTCTGGCGCACTGACACTGGGCGTCCCGAGTTCACCCGGCGTCCCATCAGGACTTGCCGAACACACGATCACGCTGCAATACAATGATCCGGACTCCGTGCGTGATGTGTTTGCCGAGGTTGGTGACGACATAGCCTGTGTCATCGTCGAACCCATAGCCGGCAACATGAATATGGTTCGGCCCCAACCCGGTTTTCTTGAAACATTGCGCGAGCAATGTACCGCAGCTGGCGCCGTGTTGATTCTCGACGAGGTCATGACCGGATTTCGTGTGGCCAAGGGCGGTGCACAGTCATTGTTTGGCATCGAGCCTGACCTGACAACGCTCGGCAAGATCGTTGGTGGCGGTATGCCTGCCGCGGCATTCGGTGGTCGCGCCGACATCATGGCCAGCATCGCGCCCGACGGACCGGTCTACCAGGCCGGCACTCTTTCGGGAAACCCGGTTGCTATGGCGGCCGGTCTTGCAACGCTCGAACTGATCGACCAGCCGGGCTTTTATGACGCGTTGGCGGAGCGCACGACACAGCTCGTCGAAGGTGTCGCCCAGGCAGCAAGCGAGACCGGGGTACCACTTGCAACCGAGCATGCCGGCGGCATGTTCGGTTTCATTTTTACAGACGGCGGCCCGGTTAGCTCTTTCGCACAGGTTGCCGCTGCCGACGTCGAACGATTCAAATTGTTTTTCCACGGCATGCTCGCTGAAGGCGTATATCTGGCGCCATCAGCGTTTGAGGCCGGCTTTGTGTCTGCCGCGCATGGTGACGCCGAGATCACCCACACGATCTCGGCGGCCCGTAAAGTCATGGCATCGCTGTAGGAGCGGCACTTGTACCCCTACGGCATGTAATCGCCGCGACCTGAACATCACGCTGCAAGCAGCGCTCCTGCATCAGAATGAATACACTAATCCTGCGCTTAGTGTTCGTTCGACGCCGAACAGGCGCTCACCGACAGGAATGTCCGAACCCGCCGCTCGATTAATACCGGTGACGTGATTTTGATATGTCTCATCCAGCAGGTTCTCCACGCGAGCCTCGACACGCAGCGACGCGAGCGGCTGCCAGGTATAGCCGAGATTGAGCAGCCAGTATCCCGGCGTTCCAGTCTCATCATTGGTTATTGAGACGCGGTTCTGATCCGCGTAACCAACAATCTCGGACTTGAGTGACCACGATTCAGCGCTGTAGGTCAGACCGACGCTGCCATTGAGTGGCGACAGTCGATATAGATCATCATTGATATCCCGGCGCTGCCCGCGCGCAAGGCTTATGATTCCATCCAGCAGCAAGCTGTCTGACAGTGCGTAGCTCCATGCCGCGTCAAGACCCCAGATTTCCGCATCGACATTATCGAACTGTAGCGGTTCACTGCCGCTCATCATCATCGCAACCATGTTTGCGGTCATGTTGGTCGATGGAACCCCCTGGATGTAGTCGTCGACCCTCCGGTAGAACACCTGTGGCGAAAACGCAAACATCCCAAGCTGCGCGCTCACGCCAACAACGATTTCATTCGAGCGTTCTTCCCTCAGGCCGAGGTTGCCGATGTACGTCCTGCCATCTGCGAGCCCGCCGGTCGCCTGCATCGGTAACCATAGATAGAGTTCCTGGTATGACGGCGCACGGCTCTTGCTACCGACCTCAAAACTCCACTCAGTTGACGCTGACATCGGCTGACGATATTTGATGACCGCATCCAGCACGTTCCAGTTGATATTACGGTCCGCTGAATTGAATGTGGTCGCGAGCTGCCCAACCAGATCGCCCATCGCTCCCATCAAGCCTGCTGCGGCGACATCGCCTGCACTGGTGCTAACCTGGTTGTAGCGCAGACCAAGCTCCAGTTCGCCATTCGTGATATCGATCTGTACCTCGGCAAAAGCACCCAGTAAGTCACGCTCGACATCGATGAAATTGTCGACACGGAACATTGCGTTGTTTGGATTCGTAATGACGGACTCATGACTCGCATCGATTCCGTCAATACCGAAAACAAATGTCGAGCTGGCCTTCTCGAGAGTTCCTGCGAGAAAAAACTGGGAACCGGATCCGTCCGCCCTGTTGAGTCTGTGCATCATCGGTGCCGGAGCCTCGCGCAGCGAGAAGTTATCCATCGCATGGGCGACATCGTTGTAGCGAACGCGTGCTTCGACAGCCAGGCTGGATGAGACGTCGAAACCGAACTTGGCTCCATACATTTCAGTGTCGATGTAGATGATGTCCATTGGCAACGCGGGCGTGCCGGTTTCCCCGGTATCGAGCAAACCCGTAAACACCGTGAGGTGCCGGCCATCGTCAGCATAGGAGTAGCTAAAATCGTAGCGGTCACGCGACAGGCGTGTCGGCCGGATCACTCCTTCTGGTGTTCGAATATCATTGCCATCATCGAGTTCGGCGATCGCCGAGACGCGATGATGCGCGTTTGCGAGGGTTAATCTCGCAGCCGATGTGCTGATATTGCCATTGTCCGAATAGCGAGTTCCGAGCATGCCGGACAAGCCGAAGTCCTCGTTGCCGAATTCTCCGCGAGATGTGCGAGTGCTGATATGTCCACCGATGGCTTCAGGTGCGAGCGACACGCTCGCGATCCCGCGTGACACGACGAGTTCCTCGGTCATCATCGGCGACATGTAGGAAAGCGGCGCATCCATTGCGTTCGGCCCACCAGAAATCACGCCGAGCTGGTCAATATCCACAGCGACGCGGTCACCGTACATGCCACGGTATTGCGCAATGCCCGTAATCGGGCCATTGCGGTTCACCGAGGCGCCTGGGATATCGCGGAGTGCGGCCGCAGTATCGACGAGCAGTTCTCGTTCTACCTCCATCCGTGCCGAACTTGTCGACACCGAACGACCGACGACGACAATTTCGTCGGCGTCTTCTTTCTTGCCTTGAAGTTCGTCGTCTGCGATGACCAACATCGGCAATATCATAAGGCTGGCGACTGCCACCCCCTTTAAAATATTCATAAGTTTTGCTCCTGAAAAACACGGGCTCTCGCCGCAACGAACGTTGCGCGATACTCAGTTGCCGGGCGTGCAGTTCAGGCGGGTGGGTCGCGGGACCGACTATTCGCTGGCGTTCGCGATTCCGGGACGAAGAACAGAATCTCGTTGTAGGGCGCAGGTGCCGGGGCACTTTCCGTTGGCCAGGCACCGTCAACAGCGATGGCCGCAGACAAGAGGTGGCCAATTGGACACTGTGTTGCATCGTAGTGTGAATCGCCGGATTCCGCACCGTGATGGTGATGCTGATGGCCGGATTTTGCGATGGCCATCATGAAGCCTTCCGGGACCCCGGACGGGCAAAGTTCGAACAATAGTCCGCTTCCAGCCTGGGCAGGCATGTAGCCGTCCGGTATCGCAGCACGCAATAACAGCGTCGCGAGAACCCAGACCAGTGCTGGTCGGCATTGTGAAGTTCGACTCATGACCGTATTGATACTAGCAAACCGCTGCCTGAGCCATGGGGTGATGCCCCTATCGACCCTGCGTAGAAACCCTATCCGCCCGTTACGGGCAGTCGCGCCGCGTCGAGCAATTCTTGCACAATGCGCAGACGGTCGACAGGATCGCTGCTCTCGAGCCATTGCTGTTTCTGCTCAAGGTCGATTGGCAAGATTTCGACGAACCGGCTCGTTACCCAGGACGCGTCATCCATGCGTCGCTCCAGCGATTCGTACAGTCGTCCGAGGTCGTCCAGCACACCCGCCAGTATGTTCGGCATCGACCGATACTCGTCCGGAATCGGCACCGTCGGCTCATCCGGCAAGACTTCGATATTGCCGATATTGAGTCCGTTGGCTTGTCGAAAACTCGAGATCACGCGAAATCGTTGCAGGCCAACGGCCGTGACACCGAGCAGGCCGTCACTGCCCTGGTACCAGTCGGTAATTCGCGCCAGGGTGCCAACCTCATACGTGGTGGCCGCTCCCGCCTCATGACCATGCCGAATCAACAGTACACCGAACGCCGAATCTTCCTTTACGCAATCGCTGACCATGGTCAGGTAGCGCGGCTCAAAAATCCGCAGCGGCAGCGGCCCGCCCGGAAACAACACGGTATTCAATGGAAACAGCGGAACCTGCACGACCTTTCCCGATGACGCCCTGTGTCTGTGAGTATAGACGTTGTGCGATATTCAGCTGCGGCGCGTTCTCTGCAGCACAGCCGTGAGCGTCTGCCGCGCAGATCCGAAGCCGCCATTGCTCATAAAGATGACCTGATCACCCGACAAGACCTTGGCCGACATGTCAGACACGAGCTTGTCGTAATCGTCGAACAGCCGCAGCCGGTCATCGAGCGGTGCCAGGGATGCCTCGAAATTGGCATCCATCCCGGAAGGACGGTACATCCAGACGAGATCCGCCTCGCCTAGCGATGCCGCCAGCGCATCGTTGTGCACACCGAGTTTCATCGTATTCGAACGTGGTTCGATTGCTATGACGATGCGCTGTGCGGGGTAGCGTCTTTTCATCGCGGCGATCGACCTGCGAATCGCCGTCGGGTGATGCGCGAAATCGTCGTATATCGCAATATCTGCGACCGTTGCCGTGCGTTCCATGCGCCGTTTGACGCCCTCGAAACGTGACATCGCCGCAAGAGACTGCTCCAGCGTGACACCGGCCGAACGCGCTGCAGCAATCGCCGCCAGAGCATTCTCAAGATTGTGACGACCGCCCAGCTTCCAGCGAACCTCGCCCGACTTGCCGTCCGGATCTGTCACGCTGATCCGGCGCTCCGCGGCGTCTTTGAACGTGGCGGTCCAATCCGCATCTTTACCCGTGCCGAAGGTCTCGACCGGCGTCCAGCAGCCTTGCTCAATAAGTTTGGCCAGATTCTCATCGGCATGGTTGCTGATTATGCGTCCGCTGGATGGCACGGTGCGCAAGAGTTGGTGAAACTGCCACATGATCGCATCAACATCCTTGTAGATATCTGCATGATCGAATTCGAGGTTGTTGAGCACCAGCGTACGTGGTCCGTAGTGCACAAATTTGGCGCGTTTATCAAAAAATGCCGTGTCGTACTCGTCCGCCTCGACAACAAAGTATTTCGAGTCACCGAAGCTCGCCGAGACACCGAAATTGGTCGGTATGCCACCGATCAGGAAGCCTGGCGCAAGACCCGCATCCTGCAGAATCCATGCGAGCATGCTGGCACCCGTCGTTTTGCCATGCGTTCCCGCCACGGCCAGCACATGCCGGTCTCTCAGTACGTTATCGGCGAGCCACCGTGGTCCCGACGTGTGCGAAATGCCAAGGTCGAGCATCGCCTCGATGGCCTCGTTACCACGACTCATGACATTGCCAACGACGATGCAGTCCGGCCGCGGGTCGAGTTGCGCCGCATCAAAACCCTCATGGATCTCGATGCCGAGTTCCCTGAGCTGGGTACTCATTGGTGGGTACACGGCATCGTCGCACCCAGTCACCTTGAATCCGGCAGCGCGCGCGAGCGCAGCTACGCCACCCATGAATGTTCCGCAGATTCCCAGTATGTGTATGTGCATGCGGTAACTCAGGGAGACGAAGTAATGACGTTGTACAGAACGAATTGAAGGATGAAAACGCAAATTGCGATCAGGATACCGATATACCAGTGCCGATCGATAGCGCGTGCAATGATATGCCCTTCGACCGGCACGGACCACAGTAAAATCAGTTGCGCAACAAGGGCAGAAATCGACTGGCCGAAAAAGGGTGTGAACAGGACGAACTCGGCAACAAAGGCGAGCGAAATCAACGCCCCGCAGCCAAGGATCGCCGAGACTGTCTGCAACACGCGGGGTGGATGGCCGCTAGCAAAAACGACGGCTGCGTAACAGACAATCCCAACCAGGTTCGCAAACAGCCCCACGAGGAAATCTTGTTCGTCGAATCCCGGGATGAGCGCAAGCGCCGCCAGCGATGAAAATAGCCAGAAGCCGACGATCAGGATGAATAGAACCGCAGAGCGCGGAATGCTATCTGGCCCCTTGCGAAGCAGCACAATATCGAAGAGCGTTCTTACGAGTGGCAACACGTACTGGAATCATCCCTGGTTCGGAAGCGCGATCGTCCCATGTTAACCTGCGGCCATGCCCGAATTCACGCTAGTTGAGCAACCGGCCTTGATAACCGCAGACCTCGGTAAACACGACTACGTCGGTGTCGATACCGAGTTCATGCGCGAGAAGACCTTCTTTGCAGAGCTTTGCCTTGTGCAGATTGCGACGGGCGAGACCATCTATTGTGTCGATCCACTATCTGATCACAGCATGGATGAGTTCTGGCCTGCGCTGATGCGCGATACCTGGGTTGTGCACTCCGGTCGTCAGGATATCGAGGTTGTATACCAGACATCCGGCAAGATTCCTGGCAGCCTGTTTGACACGCAGATTGCCGCCGGATTGCTCGGGCATGCCCCGCAGATGGGCTACGCAAACCTGATCAAGGAACTCTTCGACGTCGAGATCGAGAAGACACACACGCGAGCCAACTGGTGCAAGCGGCCGTTACCCGATGCCTTCCTCGAATACGCCGCCGAAGACGTCGAATACCTGTTACCTGCCTACGAGGCCCTTGCCGAGCAGCTTGATGACAAAGGACGGCTTGAATGGGCCGAGGAAGATTCGGCGATGCTGCTCAACCCGGCCCTGTACGATGTCGACCCGAAGCTCGCCATCGACCGCATGAAAGGCGCACGAAACCTCCGCGGCAAGCGACGCGCTGTAGCGGCGCGTCTCGCCGCCTGGCGCGAAACTGAAGCCCTGCGGGCAAATCGACCTCGCCAGTGGATTGCGAAAGACAGCGCATTACTCGAGGTTGCGGCCAACATGCCAGACAGCATCGAGGCGCTCGGCAGAATCGACGGAATGCCTGCCGGGCTGATTCGACGCTCCGGGGAGACGATTCTTGCCACTGTTTCTGCATCCGGCGGTGACGAGGACAATTACCGCCCGCCGGCAGTACCCGATGAAGAGCAGAAAGCGATCCTCAAATCAGTACAGAAGCAGGTGGCCGAGTGTGCTGCGGACCTCGGGCTCGCCGCGGAAACTGTGGCCTCAAGACGTGATCTCTCCGCCGTAATCATGGGCGGCGATCGCACGTCGAAAGTGCTTAGCGGCTGGCGGCGGTCTCTCGTAGGAGACCAGCTGTTGAAAATGCTCTAGGAACTCGCCCGCTGGCCAGCCTCCTGCAGCGGAGGCGTGATCCTATTGGATCGCCTCAAGGAATCTCGCGTACACGTCATCGATCGTCCCATCCGCATCGACGACCCTGAGCTGATTCCGCTTGCGATAGTACTCGACGACAGGCTCCGTTCGCGTCCGGTACACGTCGAGACGGTTGCTTATCGTCTCTTCGTTGTCATCTTCGCGATGAATCAGCTCGCCACCTGCATTACTGCACTCATCCAGTTCTTCCTGGGGGGACAAGTAGACATTCAGGAGCTTGCCCGTTATCGAGCAGGTGCGGCGACCCGTGAGCCGCTTCATCAGGATTTCAAAGTCAACATCCATGAGCACGGCAGCGTCAAGCGGCGTGCCGAGCTGGTCGAGCAACTCTGTGAGATCGAGTGCCTGTTGCTCTGTGCGTGGGAAGCCGTCGAGAATAAAACCGTCCTGCGCATCCGGCCTGGCAAGGCGTTCGCTGATAACACCGAGCATGATGTCGTCCGAAACGAGGTTTCCTGCATCAATAATGCCCCTGGCCTGCTGGCCAAATCGAGTCCCGGCAGCAACGGACTCCCGCAGCATATCGCCCGTCGAGATATGAGGGATGTTCTTGTCGACCATCAACTTCCTGGCCTGCGTGCCCTTGCCGGAGCCGGGCGCGCCGAGCAATACGATGCGCATTTCTGTAACCCGATTGTACTAAGCGCGGCTACGCTACCGGCTATGAGGTGGGAGGTCAATCAGTGATATCCTCGCACGCCTTAAGCCAATCAATACGGAGATTTCCAGGTATGTCAGCCAGAAACGCGTTCTATGCCCAGTCGGGCGGTGTTACAGCAGTCATCAATGCGAGCGCCTGTGGCGTCATCGAGACGGCGCGCAAGCATCACAGCAGGATTGCCAACGTTTATGCCGGCCGCAACGGCATTATCGGCGCGTTAACTGAAGACATGATCGACACCGGTCGGGAGAGCGCCAGGACCATCGCTGCCCTGCGGCACACCCCGGGTGGCGCAT
>Ga0316201_10001207_pt1 | contig 17016 bp, 11 predicted proteins | sample CS6wburrow_MG_FD_204516 | JGI IMG/M metagenome (GOLD analysis project Ga0316201, IMG submission 204516) | Coastal sediment microbial communities from Delaware Bay, Delaware, United States - CS-6 worm burrow | ecosystem: Environmental > Aquatic > Marine > Coastal > Sediment | place: USA... | reverse complement strand
CGCCGGGCATGTCGCAACGCCGTTTCGGCCGATTCGGCATTGAGTTGCATGAGGATATCCAGGTTCAGAAAACAGCCGAGAAGGCACAGCAGCGAAAAAAGACCCGTAGAGGGTTGTTGCCTGCAGCGGCCAAGGGTTGCGCCAGATAGAATGGCGAGCAGCAGCGCGGTCAGAGCAGGGGGTGTACTCAGCAATATTGCGGTCATGATGGCATCTCCAAGTGCGGCTCAGGTAGATTTCGAGGTGCCCCAGGTTGCGGCGGCAATAGCCGACATCAGATGTACTCCTCCTGAGGACCAGGGGATAGAGCGGTAATACAGGGTAATTTTCAGGCGCTGCGGCTACAATCCGCCACTAAACGGCGATGTCGGACACCGGCGCTACCGCGCGAACATGACATGGACGCCATGTCGGCTCATCCAGGTAAGATCTTACAGGCAAGACAGGGATGCGAGGCAACGGCCACCCCCGTCAGGTTGTCGACAACATCTCTTTGGCATGGTCCAGCGTAATCGGTGTAATCCGTTCTCCGCCCAACATGCGGGCGATCTCCGAGACTCTTTCCTCCGGAGTCAGGGGCGTGATTGAAGTCCGGGTTCGGCCCCTGGAGACCGCTTTGACAATGCGGAAATGGTGCGCCCCGAATTTGGCTATCTGGGGCAGATGGGTGATGCATAAAATTTGATGACGGCGTGCCAGCAGGGCCAGCTTTTTTCCGACGACTTCGGCGACGCTTCCGCCGATACCGGCATCCACCTCGTCGAAAACAAGTGTCTCCAGTGCATCATTGCTGGCAAGAATGGCTTTCAATGCCAGAACCACCCGTGACAGCTCCCCACCGGAAGCGATGCTGGCCAGAGGCTTGGTGGCCTCACCCACATTGGGCGCCATCATGAAGGTGGCACGGTCCATTCCCGTTTCGCCCAAAAAGGTACCGTCGTGAAGCTGATAGACACTGGCATCGGATCCGGCCCGCAGAGGGGTGAGTTGAACAGCGAACTGGGTGCTGGGCATTTTAAGTGCCGCCAGCTCCGCCTCGACCTGCTTGGCCAACTTTCGCGCAGCCTGGTAACGCTTTTGCGACAAGCGTTCACCAATCCGGCAAAGTTCGGAATGGCCGTCCTGCAGCGCCCGGCGCAGGCTGTCCAGCGTTGTATCGAGCGACGCGATGGCTTCTAGCGCACGAGCAGCGTCCCGGGCGAATTGAAGCACGTCCTCCAGGGAACCACCATACTTACGTTTGAGCCTGTTCAGCAAATCTATCCGCTCCTCGATGGTTTCCAGTTGACACGGATCACTTTCAAGGCCCCCGAGATAGTCTCTCAGGCTTGCCACACTGTCTTCAATCCCGAACTGGAGCGCCTCAACCTCTTGGGCCCGCGGAAGCAGGCGATCGTCGATTTGGGCGGCCTTGGCCAGTTGCTTGCCAAGAAGACCGAGCCGCTCGACCACGGCACCCTGGTCGGCGTAAAGCTGGTCAATGGACTGTTGCACGGTTTGATGAAGGAACTGGCCGTTTTTGAGCCGCAACCGTTCTTTTTCAAGGGCCGCATCTTCACCCTCGGTGATAGTGGCCGCTTCAATTTCATCGCGCTGGAAGCTAAGCAAGGTCATCTGCTCGCCTGTGCGGGCCTGCCGGCGCAGCAACTGTTGCTCCTCGTCGATCATGGGAAGCAATTTGCCATGGCAGGCCGCATACGTTTCCCGCAGGGAAAGCAGGTCGCCATAGCGATCTAAAATAGTAAGATGCTGCTCCTCTTTGAGGAGCCCTTGATGGGCATGCTGGCCGGATATGCTGGCCAAATTGGCGGTAATCGCCGACAAGATCTGTCCGGTGGCCAGGCTCCCGTTGATATATATGCGGTGACGGTCTTTCCTGGAAATGATGCGGCGCACCAAAAGCCCCTCATCGGCATCATATCCCAGTTCTGCCATGGTCTTGGCGGTCTGGCTCTCCCGGCTGATGACGAATTGCGCTTCCAACTCGGCCGTTTCCGCACCGCTGCGGATCAGCCCTGGGGAAACCCGGCTTCCCAACAGAAGATTGACGGCATTGATGATAATGGATTTACCTGCACCGGTCTCCCCGCTGAGAATAGTCAAACCCGACTCAAACCGGATGTTGAGATCTTCGATGATGGCAAAGTTTCTGATGGAGAGTTCCTGCAGCATGCCCTTGTCCGCGTGGTTAGGCTTTTGGAATTAATCGAATCGATTGACGGCAGTGCTTTCGGGGTACCGGATCAGCGGATGGTCATCATAATGAAACCGGGCCTGAAGATCAACCTCAAATCAACACCCCTGCAGGCTGGCATGCAACCAGAAGGAACCCGGCGATGCTCAAGTGCCCCCCGGCGGCAGTGGGCCCAAAGGGCCTGCACCGCAGCCTCTCAACGTTGAGGACGGATCCATTGAAGGCCGGTGCAAGAGTTGAAGGTCCAGGCGGCCATCAGGGCTGCGCAGCGTTACTGCGGGCGGTCTTCTTCACCTTAGGGGCGCCTTTGCGCCATATGCCGCCCCTGGTGATACAGTGCCAGCCCCATTTGAGCCAACCGAGCAAGGCAAGGGCCAACCAAAGCGACCAGGCCAGCATCAAGGCCCGGTAGACCCAAATGGGAGCACTGAGCACCCAGGGCTGCGGCAGGCTTCCATCGATTCTATCCTGGGTCCAATTCAAGGTCCAGGTACCGGACTGATTCCCCTCTATCTGCATGTCCGGCTGACCGATGAGGCCGGCCTGCACGGCTGCAAACAGACAAACCAGGGCAACAAGGGACCATAGGACAAGTCCCACCTGGAGGCCGTTGTACATCAACCGGTGCTCGGGCATTGGGCGGGACTCACGGCTGCCCAGCGCCAGCAGCCACCCTACGATGACAAGGGCTGCGGGGGCCGGCACCTGTGTCAAGCCAAGACCGAGCAGCGCCCATTGCCAGGTTTTCAGCGGCGTCATGGTCAAACGGCCCAGACCGAAAGCGGCCAGCAGGATCACCGCCAGGTAACTCCAGAAAAGGACCGCCGGTCCCCAGCGTGGACCACCGGCCAGCAGGATCCAGCGCTTCCCCGGCATTTTGATGGTGACACCGGCATTGACCGCCTTGCCCCCCGCTTTTACCAGAGGCCCTCTGTAAAACGCAGAAAAGGGCGCCAACTGGTGCCACTGAAGCGAGACGGCCTGGGTCCCGGGCTGCAGCGGCACGGATACCCACTGATTGTCCTGGCGAACGGGCATGCTCCTCCCGTCGACCTGGACACCCTGCAAATTGGCATCCGGCGGCAGTTCAAGTGTGTGCTGTCCGCCACGACTGGTATTGATGGACAGCGTCAGTTCCCCGCGGCAGAACCGCTGACCCGGTTTAAGCAGCAGGCCGAGCCGCTGAACGGTCAGGCTGCGGCCATCGATCGCTTTGGGGCGGTGGATGGCAATGGCCACGGACTCTCCCGGCCAGGGCTGCCATTGGGGCTGCCATGTACCGGCACCATCCTGGTGGTGGATCACCGCGATACCCGAAAGTTCACAATGCCATATAGGGCTCGCATCCAACACCCAGGTCTCGGTCCATGGAACAGTCCGCGGGGCCGTGAGTTCGATTCTTGGCACAATCTCCAATGTGGACTGCAGGACGACCTGGCCCTGGTTCGCCGGCATATTGACTAGCACCTCACCGTTTTCCACATGATAGCCGGCGCTGATCAAGGACTCATTGTTCAGCAGCGGTACACTGGCGACCACCGGCGTGCCCAGCGGGGTGAGGCGCCGGATCGTGGTCTGCACGCGCCAGGACAAGCCCAGTTGAAGGACTCGTCGCACCTCCAGGAAAGCCGGCACAGCGGAATGACCACGGGCGCCGGAGGTGCCAGTGGCGGCCTTGGGTTGCTTGCGGGTCAATTGTAGGCTGGATCCCACCTCTCCGCTCGGTGAAATGCCTTTGACCTCCCATCCGGGTGCCGAGTAAGTGGCCACATGGGGCTTGAGGGGCAATGGCAACTGCAGCAGATCGGCGTCCCCGGCGCTGCCCTTCAACACAATGGTGTGGAGGCCGGGGGCAATCATTCCCCAGAGGATGCCGCCATCGTCCCGGGCGAGCCCGCTGATAGGAGCATTGTCCATGAATATGGCCCCAGGCGCCCAGGACTTGGAGCTGACCGGCAGGGGTACGGCAGTCTGGCTTGCGGCGTTAACTTTCAGCATGACCTGCACATCATCTCCCGAAGCCGTCAGCTCCAATCGCGATATGTCGGCGCAACGGGGCTGGCAGTCGTCGGGAGCCAGAAGCCTTCGGCGCAGTTCTTCCAGCATCTCACCGGGGGGAAATGAGGCCCCGGGGTCCTGGGCCTCGGCAAGGTCAGCCCCCTGCAATGCCACTAGCACCAGAACCGCGGCTGCCCCGACGCCAAGTTGCCGGCGAATCTTCCGCCACCATGGCCGCCAGTCCACAACGCCCCCTATCATAAGACCGAGCAGCCCCACCTGTAAAATAGCCAACACCATGTTGACCGCCGGCGAGACCAGGGTGAGGCGCATCCTTTGATCCTTGGCGACGGGGCCGTGCCATTGAAGCCGAATGCTTTGCCAATGCCAGTCCGGCAACCCCGGTCCGGTTGGGATCAACACATCGGGGTCCCGGCGCCAGGCGGCCTTGTCCTGGTCCACCGACTGGTCGGCAATCCCAGGAGATGTGGCCGAGGGGGGGGCTGTTTTGGCGCGGGCACCAATCTTGCCGACCCGCTGTTGCGCTTCCTGGAGCATGATCGGCTCGGGAGCCGTCGCCACACGGGCCGAACCGCCGCGAACGGTATTGTGCGGGGCCAATTGAGGGTACATCCCCCAGCGGATTTGGTTGACCATAAACGGAATGGAAATCAGCAGCAGGGCGACCACGGCACCAGCCCCCCAAAGCGATATCAAACGCTTGAGCCAGCCGTCGGGAATCAGCGGAGACAGCGCCAGAACGGCGAGGATGTGAAGCCACACCACCCGCGGTGCGCCCGGTTCATTGGAAATCAGAACCATGGTGGCAAGGGCCAGCAGACTCCACCGCCAATTGCGCAACTTTAAAATGGCCAGCGCAATGATCAGGAGGAGAAAGAAGTCCAACAGGGACCAGCGTTGAAACCAGGTATCCGATACCTGGTCCACTCCGGCGGCCGCCAGCAGCCGCCAGCCAGGGGGCAGGTAAAGCGCACCGGAAACGTTTTGAAAATCATGGTCCCACCCCACGGCGGTCATGGCGACGGACCGGCTGGGCAACCGGGACACGCCGACCAGCTGAAGACGTCCCCGGCGCAGCTCAACACCCGCTTTTGGGTCGCCCTGTCGGGATGTAATCACCTGGGCCTGGCCATCGACGACGACCCGGCCTAAAATCGCAGGCGGCAGCATGGCCAGATACCATTGGCGGCTTAAGCTGCCGCTGATGCTGTCCTGGACCGTCATCCCCGCACCGTCGAAATCAAGCCACAGCCGCCTGGACAGGGAGAGCTGGGCCGGAGCCGGCTCAGGATCGCCTCGCCGCAACACCTTGAAGATAAGGGTGTCGTCCGGCTTGACCTGATAGGCCGAAAAATTGCGCCACTCACCCGGCATCTCCGTCTGGCCTGGTTCCACCCTGGCGGGTCCTTCGATCTCCACCATGCGCAGATGGTGTTGTGGCTTGAAAGACCAGATCTCTTCTCCGTATTTTCCGGGAAGCAGAGACAATTTGGCCACGCTGCCGGGCATGCGTGCCTTTAGGCGCACCTCCCAGCGGCCGGGACGCGCCTGAACAAAAAGACCGCCGCCGCTGTCCAGCCGAACCGGCAACTGGCTGTCTATCGCCATGGGGACCATGTGCTGGAGCAGGACACGCCCCAGATCGATTTCACGCGACCGGCCGGAAACATCGAGGCGCAGCAGGGTCGTGATGGTCATGGGGATGGTATCGTCGATGAGGCGGAAGATATGGACGCCGACCCTGTCCTGACGCCCGACTGGGCTAGCCTGTTCTCTGAGCCACAACCGGCCGCGGGCATCGATCGATGGGGTTGGGACCTGCTCCCCATCGACGGTCAGAGAGAGCATGCCGCTGGCCGGCGGCACCTGCAGTACTTCCGGCATGCGCCGCCAGTCGAAACGCCCCTGGATGAGGTGATTTCCTGGCTGCAACTCCACCACCGGCCCATCATCCCGCATGATGATGGGGACCGATCGGCCATCCACCACCACGCCCTCGGGCCAAATACCCGAGCCCCCGGGAAGGGTTACCCAGCCCCGGGCGAAAACAAGCCAGCGCTGCTCGAACCGGCCCCCGTCGGGCCGGGCCCAGACCTCGAGGCTGGTAGGCCACCAGCAGCGTTTGGCGGAACCGTCGTTGAACGTGGCGGGACAAAGGGCCTCCTCATGACCGTCAAGCACCCAGGACTGCCAGCGTTGCAGCTCCGGGGGGATGCCATTGTCATCAGCCGCCCAGAGGACCGGACACATCAGAGCGACAAGGATCACCCCCACCGGCAACCCGATAAAAAAGCTGGACCTCTTCATGAAAAGCGCTCCTTGATAGGCCGGGTCATGCGGGCCACTGTACAAAGTGGCGTTGCCGCCGTCAATCCATGGGCCCAAGACTGATGCCGGCTCGATTTAAATCGATTGTGCAGCTCAGTATAGGCGGTACGGGAACAGCTGTCAAAGATGCCAGCCCGGGAAGGGTTCGATCGGTTTGCAGGGCCGCCAATCGCATCCCGTCTAAACGGTTTCACTCCCCCAGAAAACGCCGGACAACCATTTCGAGAGACTCCTCGAGCGATGGTGGATCATAGCCCCAACCATAGGCTGCATCGCTGACCAGTGAGCAGTCCGGTGCTCTCGGTACAGACAGCCGTTGCCCTTTTATGGTGACGGGTCGGATCCGGTGCGGCGACACCTTCATATGCCTGGCCATGCGGCGTCCCAGATCATATCGCGACACCCGCTCGCGTCCTCCCAGGTGGAGCAAGCCGGAAGTGGCTCCCAAAACTTTCAGGATTCCCTCCGCAGCGCTGAAGGTGTCCACCGGTGTTCGAAACTCATCGACGAAAAGATCCAACGGCCGCTGGGCGTGAATGGCGCGGAGCATCTGGACCGTAAAGTGACGGGGCGCATTTGGCGACAGGCCAAACATCAGCGGCAACCGGCAAACCAATGAAGCGGGGTGGCGCTTGAGAACGGCCGCCTCGGCCGCAACTTTCTGGCGGGCGTATTCACATACCGGGTTGGGCCGGGACCGCTCGTCGTAGGGGGCTTGTCGGCCGTCAAAGACCAAGTCTGACGAAGTGAACAAGTAAGCAATGCCCGCTTCGGCACAGATTCCCGCCAGGCGGGCCGGCACGTGAACATTGATGACCCGCGTTCGATGGGGATGGGCCTGGCATTCGGCCACCTGGGATTCGGCGGCGGCGTGGATAACGGCGCTGGGCCGCAGGCGCAGGATCACATCGGAAAGGGCGGCGGCATCGGTAAGGTCGGCCTGCACCGGCACAACGCCGGCGATGCTGACGGGGTTGCGCCGGAAGCTTCCAAATACCGACCAGTGATCGACTGCCAGGCGGCACAGGACTTCGCCCAGAAAACCACTGGCACCGGTGATGAGAAGTCTTGGCTTTTCTTCTGGCATCCGACCCAAAACCGCCATGCAGCTCCTTATTTCACCCGTCATGATCGACGTTTCCATCGCCGCCGCTTTCTGGTATGACCTCTTGAAGCCAACGCCAGAAGAGAGCTCCTATGGAACCAGACATCACCATTGCCTTTTTTGTGACGCCTCACGGCTTTGGTCACGCCGGCAGGGTTTCGGCCCTGATGTTCGCATTACAGGCGATTTGCCCGCGCTGCCGGTTCGTGCTCTTCACCACAGTGCCGGAATTCTTTTTCATCCAGTCCGGCATTCGCCGGTATGTCTACCACAGGCTCGACAACGATGTCGGCCTGGTTCAGCATTCGCCGCTGGAAGAAGACCTGGAGGCCACCTGCCGCAGGCTGGACCGGATGCTGCCCTTCGACGATGTCTTGACCTCGCAGCTGGCGAGCCAGTTGAAACGGCACGCGTGCCGGCTCGTCATCTGCGATATTGCCGCTATGGGCATCGTCGCCGCATCCAAGGCCGCCATCCCCAGCGTCCTGGTGGAAAATTTCACCTGGGACTGGATCTATGGCAACTACAGCCACCTGAATGCGCGATTCAATTCTTATCAGGCCTACCTGGCGCAAATTTATGCGAAGGTGGACCATCACATCCAGACGGAACCGCTGTGCCGAAGCGTTCATGCCGACCTTACGGTGGGGCCCATCAGTCGGGAACCCCGCACACCGGCGGAGCAGACCCGCCGGCAGCTGGGCATTGCAGACGCATCCCCAATGGTCCTGGTCAGCATGGGAGGTGTTGCAGACCAGTTTCACTTCATCGACCAGTTACCGCAACATCTGGATTTTGACCTGGTGATTCCGGGGGCTGATGGCATCGCCGGCGCCCGTGGCAGGGTTCACTTGCTGCCCACCCATTCCAGTTTCTACCAACCGGACCTGGTGGCAGCGGCGGATGCACTGATCGGCAAGGCCGGCTACAGCACCATTGCCGAGGCGTATCGCTGCGGCACCCCTTTCGGTTACGTCAAACGCGCCCGCTCACCTGAATCAGCCGTTCTCGAAGCCTTCATCAACCGCCATCTACCGTCACAGGTCATTACCCAGGAAAGCTATGCTTCAGCGCGCTGGATCGACACGGCCAGGGAGCTGCTGGACCAGCGGCACGACGCCGCAAAGGGAAAAAACGCGGCGGCGGCAGCGGCACGCTATCTCGCTTCCCTGCTGCCATGACATCAGGCAGCGTCAATCTGCCGCCACAACACGATTGCGGATGGTGCCGATGTGTTCGATCCAGCAGGCCACCTCATCGCCCTCTTTCAATTCAACGGGGGGGTCCCGGAATATGCCGACGCCTGCAGGGGTTCCGGTGGAGATAATGTCTCCCGGAGACAGAGTGATGTCCTGGCTGATATCGGCAATGATGGCATCGATGGCAAAGATCATCTCGCGGGTATTGCCCTGCTGCATCACCTCCCCGTTAACTGTTGCCGTCAACCGCAATTCCTGAACGTCTTCGATCTCGTCCGGTGTAACCAAAACCGGACCAAGGGGTGCAAACGTGTCAAAGGATTTCCCCCGAAACCACTGGGACTGCCGAAACTGTGCCCTGCGGCCCGACACATCGTTCATCACTGTGTATCCGGCAATGTGATCCCATGCCGCGGAGGGGCGAATGCGCTTGCCCGGCTTCCCGATCACCACGGCCAGTTCCACTTCCCAATCGACCTGGTCCGAACTGATCGGCAAAACGATTGGATCGAAGGGGCCATTCAGCGCATTGGGCGTCTTGGAAAACAACAGCGGCGCCTCCGGCACATCGAACCCGCCCTCCTTGGCGTGCTCCCCATAATTTTTTCCCAGGCAGATGATCTTTTCCGGGCGACTGACCGGCGGCCCCAACCGGACCTCCATTGGCCTGCCGGGGTCATCGATCCGGGCCGCTTTTTCCAACCAGTCTCCCTCGAAGAGACTCGGCCCAATGTCGGGGATCCCTCTGAAATGGCGGCGCAAGTCGACGATGCCGCCCGGTTTCATCAATCCCGGCCGCTCCTGTCCGGGGGGGCCAAAGCGTATCAATTTCATCATCACCTCATCATCGTCAGGGGTGGACGCCATCAGCCGATACGGGATGGCGCATGTGAAAAAATGCCACGAAACGAAACCATATGCAAACCAAAATCATTGTGCCGACAAAAGGTTACTTTACAAAATCAGCCAATCGGTTTAGATAATGAGTTTTATTAAAATAACCGTTGTCAGGATACGGCCCGTCCTCCCTCGGGGCACCCACAGCGGCACTTTTGCTGAGATGGCAAGGATTAGGCGTTGGCCCCTTTTCGATGGTGCGGATGCACCCCCGCTCGAACAGGCCAGACTCGCAGGCTGGCATCTGCCGACCTTTGGCTGACGGTGCGCCCAGCGACACCATGAACGGGCACCCGACTAGCGGGCAAATTACTGTTTGGATATGAATCTGCGTCGATCTGCAGAAGGATTGGAAATGGGGTCACAACATTCCGTGGAACGGGACGCACCAGCAGACCACGTCATCGATCTGGAAACCGGCGACAAAGCGCACATCCAGCAATTGGGCGCCCTGTTCGATTTGCTGGGTGCCGATCCAAAGGCGAATATCCACACCATCGTGAGCCAAGCTTGCCGAATCCTCGACTTCCCTTGTTCGCTCTACAACCGTCTGGATAAAAAATCTACCTCCCTGGTGTGCTGGGCCGGGCATAACCTGCCGCCGGCTTTCCCCGACAGCACCAAAGCCAACGGCCATATCTGCTATGAAGCCACCATCAAGGGAGCCGGCGCGCCCGTGGCCATCGAGGACATCTCCAGGACGGTCTACCAGCAATCCGATCCTTACGTCCGTCAGTACGGCATCAAATCCTATTTGGGCTATCCCGTCCGGTGCAACAATGCCGTTGTCGGCGCCCTGGCAGTGATCGATACGCGGGTGCGGAAGTTCAACCGCACCCATCAGCACCTGATTTCGATGCTGGCCAAGGCACTCTCACTAGAGGAAGATCGCCTCCGCATAGATGCGGCGCTGGGCCGCAGCAAAGATGAGTTTCAAGAGCTGTACAAAATGATCCGCCTTTTGGCCGACAATGTGCCGGATCTCCTCTGGGCCAAAAATATGCGGGACCGCTACCTGTTTGCCAACCAGGCAATGTGTGACAAACTGATCAAGTGCAGCCACCCAGACGACGCCATCGGTAAAACAGACCTGTTTTTTGCCGAAAGGGAACGCGATGCGGGCCACCAACACACCTTTGGTGAAATCTGCGTCAATTCGGATAACATCATCAAAAAGAAAAAATCAGCCGGCCGCTTCATCGAAGAAGGGCTGGTCCGCAACAAACACCTCATCCTGGATGTTCACAAAGCCCCCTTCTGGGGACCCGATGGCAGTCTCATCGGCACAGTCGGTTGCGGGCGTGATGTCACCAGGGAAAAACAGACGCAAAAGGCCCTTGAATACAGCCAGCAACGCTACGAAGACCTTTACAACAATGCACCCGTGATGCTCTGCTCCATGGACCGGGAGGACAACATCACCAGCGCCAGCAACTTGTGGACCGAAAGCCTCGGATTTCGGCGCGATGAGATTATCGGGCGGCCCCTGCTGGATTTCTTTACCGAGGAAAGCCGCCGCAACGCCCTGGAAATATGGCTGCCACGGTATTACAAATCCGGCAGGATGGACAATCGCGCATGCCACCTATTGGGCAAGGACGGCAAACGGATCAGCGCACTGCTCAGCGCCATTGCCCAGTACGACGAAAACGGCGACTATGACGGGTCGCTGGCATTTGCAGTGGACGTCACCGAGACCGAAAAGGCCGAACAAGAGCGCAGCCGCCTCTCCAACCGGCTCCAGCAGGCCCAGAAGATGGAGGCGATCGCCACCCTGGCAGGTGGTGTCGCCCACCAGTTCAACAACGCTTTGGCGGTAATCCTGGGGAACCTTGAATTGATTCAGATGGACGGACTGCACGATGCCAAGCTGCATATGTATGTTGAGCCCATCAACCAGGCCGGCCAGAAAATGGTTCAACTCACCGGGCAGCTGTTGGCCTATGCCCGCGGCGGGAAATTTCAGACCCAGACAGTGTCCTCGCACCAGTTCGTGACCGACACCCTGCGCATCGTTCAACACAGTATGGCGCCCTACGTCGAACTGGAAACAGATTTGAGCGAAGAGGCCGACCACATCAATGTGGACGTTACCCAGATGCAAATGCTGCTTGCCGCCATATTGGCCAATGCATCCGAAGCGATGGAGAGCCAGGGTATCGTTCGAATCCGTCTGAAGAATGTCGATATCACATCGGAAACGTGTCGCAATTACCCTGGTTTAAAACCAGGCCGGCACGTGCAGCTCAACATCACCGACAACGGAAAAGGCATGGACGCCCAGACCCGCGACCGCATTTTCGAGCCCTTTTTCACCACCAAGTTCCAGGGACGCGGTCTGGGAATGGCCGCCGTGTATGGCATCGTCAAAAAGCATGACGGCTATGTGTATGTCGATTCCCAACCGGGCCGGGGGACCGCCGTGTCCATCTACCTGCCGGGAACGCCTTTCAATCAGACAGTGACCGAGGCTGCTGAAGGGGGCGACGCCCAGAAGCGTTCCGGAACGGCCCTGGTGGTGGAGGATGAGCATCTGGTCATGGAGGTCAACCGCGCCATCGTCGAAAAACTGGGCTACCATGTCCTTGAAGCCAAATCGGGAAAAGAGGCCGTGCGGATCGCAGAACAATACGAAGGCCAGATTGACGTTGTCCTGCTCGATGTGATCCTGCCCGATATGGACGGCAGCCTGATTTATCCCAAACTCATGGCTGCGCGGCCCGATTTGAAGGTGGTGGTCTGCAGCGGATACTCCCTGGACGGGCCGGCCCGCAACATCCTCGACAATGGCGCGGAAAGCTTTATCCAAAAGCCGTTTACCGTGGCCGCCCTCTCAGCCGTTTTGAAGAAAGTCGTAAAGCATACCGGTGACGCCTGAAGCAGCGCCATTCCCGTTTGGCCCACCGGTCGGGCATCCACGGACCGGCTAAATCGCCTGCCTGGCCACCAGCATATTGGCATTGGGGATCAGCGCCCAGGGGCCGTCATGTTGGTCGATGCGCTGCTGGGCCATCTCCAGCGTCCAATGCTCTGCACCCATAAGTGCAACGGATTGAGGATCGAGCTCCGTCACCAGACCGATATGAAAGCGGCGGCATTTGTCCATCATGGCCAGTGCGGTGCCGCCGTTGCCGGCGTAAGCCTCGGAAAGTCGGTCGAATGCCCCATCCCAGCCTCCCGGCCCGAACCAAGGGAGGAACGTGTCGGACCCGATCCCGTCACGGCATTGGGCCAGCACCACCAGGCGGCCGCCGTCGGCGACAAAATCCGCGGCATGATGGATCGCCTTGTGGCTCTGGATAAAATTGATATCCTTGGGATGGCCGCCCGCGCCGGCAACCACCAGGTCGTAGCTGCGGCGGCAGACCACTTCACTCTGCGAGGCATGCTTGGCGCAAGCAGCGCGAAAGTGGTCGGCTCCCTGACCGACCATCAGGTCCAACACCTGACCACTGCTGTCCAGGATGCCGTGAATGGCCATATCGGCAGGCCGCCGGGCTTCGATCTCCGCCAGATCCTCGGCCAGAGGATTGCCATTCAGGATCCCCGGCCGGCACCGTTCCGCCAGCCTGCGATGCCGGTGGTCGAGAAACAGCCCATGGTTAGCGTAAATGGCTGATGTTTCACCGAGACCGGGAAAGAGGAGCTTGCGCCCGCCGCCAAAACCGGCGAAATAGTGGTGAGAAATGGCCCCGAAAGTGATGATGCAGGATGCCGCGGCAAGGTCCCTGGGCAACCGGATAGGCGTCCCCCTCGAGGTGACACCCAATTGAACAAAGTGGTCCCCTTCGCATTGATGGTGAATCCAGCGATACGCATCAAAGGCCGGACCATAGGCCGCCCGGGATTCTGTGTCCGTCTGGCGGCCGTGGGTCCCGTAGGCGATCCACACCGTGAGCCTTTCCCGGGGGGCGCCGTGGCGGCACAGCGTTTCCAGCAGCACCGGCAGATAGCGACGATACCCGCACAACCGGGTCTTATCGGCCACTACCACGGCCGGGTTTTTCAGGTCGAGCGTACCCTTGGACCAAAAAGCCTCGATCCGCTCCGCGAAGCGCGCTGCACTGATGCGGCATTCCGCATCGGCTGTGGTGTCCGGATCCAGGCTGTAAAGATCCGGACCGCGCGTACAGCCGATTGCGCAGGCGGTCTCCCCATAGGCCAGAGTAAAGGTCTCGTTCATATGTCCCCTTTTCACGGCTACCGCTGACCGAGGCCACCCTTGCCGACACCGCATCGCACCATGGCGACCCCTTACAGGCCAATAGCAGCGGCGCCCGTCGACCGCAATGGTTTTGTTTCACAACGGTTCTAGACTTGATTCCCCCCATCAAAAGCCTTAGGTTGTCCCAATCACCAACAGCATCAGCGAGGACCCCATGATTGTATCCAATGAGCAGCACGTAACGGCAACATCCATTGAGAGCCCCGAAGTCAAGCATGCCGCCTTGAAAGTCCTTGTCGGAACCGAAGAAGGCTGGGCCGATCACGTCATGCGCATCATCGAGCTTGGGCCGGACGGTTATTCGCCACGGCACAAACACAATTGGCCCCATATCAACTACATGATCGAGGGCAGCGGCATCCTCACCATCGAGGGCAGGGAACACGCCGTAGAGAGCGGTGCCTACGCCTATGTGCCGGCCAACACGGAGCATCAATTCAGGAATACAGGCGACGGGACATTTCGGTTCATCTGTATCGTGCCCACGGAGGGCCACCAATAAACCAGCATTCACAAGACCCCAGGAGGAAAAAATGCCAACGGATATCGCCTACCAGTGCGACAAATGCCGCGGTGAGGCCATTTTGAAAGAGGGAGCAGAGCAGCCGGAATGCTGCGGTCAACCCATGAAAACCATCCCCATGGATCAGTGCACCCTGTCCTCCACGGCCGAGCACTCCCGCTGGGATATGGATGACGAGCCCTGCGACGACGGCCGGGCGGGATAGCCGCAGCGGTCGCAACGCGTTCGCCCCTTCGGGCTTGAGAAAACGGCCGGAACATAGTATGAACCAGGAAACAGACCGGCCGTTTCCAGTTTAAGGGGCAGCGATGAAAATCAGGCGCAGTGTGGGGGAGCTGATCGAGGGCATCGAGGCGGGATACATTCCGGAAGAGCGCCAATTCAAGAACCTCTCCGTCGGCAATCCAGACGATACCATCGCCCCCGGACTCACCGGAAATGCCTGGTTCTCGAGCTCACAATTGGAACGCCTGAACCGTTTCAAGGCCGCCCGGCAGGTTATTTATCGGAAGCTGGGCGAGTTGCTTCCCGTTGAAATTTATCAGCGCGTGCTGGGAAAAATCGACGAGGGGTTCCTCATCCTCCACAAGGACATCGACCAAATCCGGAGTACCGTGGCGGCTTACCGGGCCGCCGAACGAGCTATCCGCGATTACGTTCTGAAGCAAAATGCGGCCCTGGCCCAAAGCGATGATTTTTTCGAAACCTGCCCCATTATCATTTCGTTCGACCACCCCTTCAAGAATGCCCCGGCCATCAGCGGCCGGAAAGGCCAGAACCGCTCCGTTTTCATCAACGCTCTTTCCCGTATCATCGAACCCTATCTTGGAGACCCCATCCGGCGATCCGAGCTGATTTCGGCCATTCTCAAATCCTTCTACGGCGAAACAGAGGCCGACGCATCGCCGCGCAGCATTCGCAGGGAATTTTAACGATCCTGTTGCAAAGAAATGAGCAAGCGGTTGAATACGGTGCCCAGGCATGATCCGGCGCATTAAAGGGTATGCTTTGCTCCTGATAAAGCCGGGATGCGCATCGGCGTGTTCGAGCAAAAAATCCATGGCCCGATAAAAGTGCTGGACCTGCATTGGCTCATGATCGCCCGGATAGACATCATCGATGACCCACTGCTCTTAAGCCAGTTTTGATGTTGGTGCAAGCGCTCGGTTGACCCTGACATGTCGCTGCGCTTGGGGGGATCGCCGTTGGTGCCGGTGAACCTGCCCGGCTTCCGGACCAGGCCGGTTTTTTATGGATGCCGCCGATGTATTTGTTTGCTAGGGCGCCTTTTTTTTGAAATAATCACTGCCTACCGATTTCAGTTGTATGGCGACAAGCAGGCCGGACCAATGATTTCATCCGGAAAATGCTCTTCCATGGACCAATTAACCTTACACCGCCGTGAAACCAGGCCATGCACACCGGACCTATACAAAACTTGATGAAAGCCCTGGGCGCCGCTCTTCTCGGCGCATGTCGTGATCTGGCGCCCATCGTTTCCGTCATCGCCCTGTTCCAGCTTCTGATCCTGCGCCAACCCTTCCCTGACCTGGTGTCGGTCCTGGGCGGACTGGCCCTGGTGGTTGTCGGGTTGGCCCTTTTTGTGGTTGGCCTGGACATCGGCCTGTTTCCCCTCGGTGAAGCCCTGGCTGAAGAGTTCGCCCGCAAGGGCAGCCTCGTCTGGTTGTTGGTGTTCGCCTTTGCCCTGGGCTTTGGCACCACCGTCGCCGAACCGGCCCTGATCGCCGTGACCAGAGAAGGTGCCAGGGCAGCGGCTGAAGCCGGCCTTATCGAAAATATCCCAGCAGCGGTAAAACAATATGCCCTGCACGTCCGCCTGACCGTGGCCTTGTCGGTCGGTGTCGCCATTGTCCTGGGTGTGTTGAGAATCCTTCGGGGATGGTCGTTGCCGATGATCGTCGTGGGCGGTTACGTGCTGGTCATGGTCATGACCTTGTTCGCACCCAAAGAGATCGTGGGATTGGCCTATGATTTAGGCGGGGTGACCACTTCAACGGTTACCGTGCCCCTGGTAACGGCCTTGGGTGTGGGACTGGCCCGCACGATTCGGGGGAGGAACCCGTTGACCGACGGCTTCGGCCTGATCGCCCTGGCCTCCCTGACCCCGATGATCTTCGTCATGGTTTTAGGTTTGTTCATCCACTAGGAGCGCTATGGAACTCTTTTTAGACCCGATGAAGTTGTTGCTGGCCACGGCCAAAGACGTGTTGCCGGTGCTCGGGCTGCTGGTGTTGTTTCAGATGGTGGTGTTGAGAAAACCGCTACCCAGACCGGGCAGGATTATTTTCGGCTTCTGCCTGGTGCTGGTGGGCATGGCCTGTTTTTTAGGCGGCCTGGATCTGGCGCTTTTCCCGGTGGGCCGGACCATGGCCCTGCAACTGGCCAAGGGTGCCCAGAGCGGCGGCAGGGAGATCTGGGCCGCCTACGGATGGATATACCTGTTTGCCTTTTTGGTCGGGTTTTCCACCACCATCGCGGAGCCGTCCCTGATCGCCGTCGCCAACA
>Ga0316201_10001206_pt1 | contig 17025 bp, 12 predicted proteins | sample CS6wburrow_MG_FD_204516 | JGI IMG/M metagenome (GOLD analysis project Ga0316201, IMG submission 204516) | Coastal sediment microbial communities from Delaware Bay, Delaware, United States - CS-6 worm burrow | ecosystem: Environmental > Aquatic > Marine > Coastal > Sediment | place: USA... | reverse complement strand
TTCTCGAGCATTGTCTCGCGGGCGAACTGGCGAAGCTGGGTCCAGAACTCACCGCCGAGACCGACTATGGGAAAACGATCCAGTTTGCCTGTCTGCATGAGTGTGGCGACTTCGAATGCTTCATCCAGTGTGCCGAATCCCCCGGGCATGACGACGAACGCTGATGAGTACTTGACCAGCATCACCTTTCGAATAAAGAAGTGCTCGAACTCGATGAATTTGTCGAGATACCGGTTAGGCACTTGCTCGTGCGGTAGTCGAATATTGCAGCCCACGGTATAACCGCCAGCCTCTTTGGCACCACGGTTGGCAGCTTCCATCAGGCCGGGCCCACCGCCAGTCATGACGGCGTAACCCAGTTTCGCCAGTGCGGCCCCCATTTCGCGGGCGAGGGCGTAATACTCGTGGTTTTCGGGAAAACGAGATGAGCCGAACACCGTGACGCAGGGTTGATCGAAGTCGAAGCTCTCGAAGCCCCGCAGAAACTCGAGAAAGAACGTTACGGCACTTTCGAGATCGGCTTCGCGGCTTCGTTTTCCGGCAAGAAACAGTTTTTCGGCGCCCTCGACTTTTCCGAGAAGGGAATAAGTTGAGTCGCGATCTGTTTTCGCGGACATGGGTAGCCTCCAGGTCGTTCGCAAACAGATATTCCTTAAAATGAGGGTTTTTCCCGCAGGCTACGATAAGTACATCTCAGAATTGACGCGAGAACGTGCCTGGATGCGGCGGGTTCAGGCGAATCCGCCCAGCAGTTTCCTGAGGTCGGCGATCATCAAGCGGAGTGTGCCGGTGATCACCACAAACTCCGCGTCCATCCTGGCGAGCGGGTCATTGTGGTCTTCGCTGTCATCATCCATGCCGAGAAATCGAAGTTTTGTGATGACGCCGTTTTCGTCCAGCACACAACTCAGAATGTTGTCGTAGACGATGCCGAGATGCGTCAGTTGCATACCATTCGCTACGTGATTGCGAATCGTACTGTCAGTCAGATCGAAGTAGGTCCAGCGTACCACCGAGCTCGAGTCGCCCGGGTCCCGCATCCGACATTCACGCCCCACGGCAAATTGCTCGGGTGCACCGCCGAGAAAAATGCTGGTGAGCAATTCGCTGAAGGGCTTCTGGAATTGCAGCGGACGGAGGTTCAGATCGCCGAACGCAGCGCGGAGGCGGCGCAGAAACCGTTCGGCGGAGGAAGGTTGTGCCGCGTCTATGCCGACGAGTTTGTCTTTCAAATCGAAGAACCCCCAGATCTTGTCCGACTTGAGAAGTGCCTTGGGCATCAATTCGTCGCGAGTCTCGGCTTTCAGACGTTTCTTCTCGCGTGGACTCGGCGTCTCCTGCATGCGATTGCGGAACTCTTCAATTCGCAACTCCAGCTCTTCGTTAACAACGGCGGGTGGCAGCAATCGCGATTGACTTCGCAACTTCATGAGGTCGGCGCCATTCAGTCGACGTGCCAGCGAGTCGCCCGCATCCGGATAAACGGGCACAAACCCCGAGCTGCGCTCCGTCAATGGTCCGCAAGGCTCAAACGCCGACTGGCCGAGAGCTGCGGATAGTTCTTCTTCCTCGTTGGGCCAGGCATTATCGAGGCGGTAGTAACGTATGTTTCTAAACATGGTGATTTTTCGCAGGGGAGAGAGCGGCGCAGTATCTGCATTCGCGCTCCCAATGTCACCATTGACTATTTCCAGTGAGTCCAATATGGACAGCACGCGATACGATGGTTTCTATCGGGCTCGGCATGGAGTTCGCGGTAACTGACACCCCGGTCGCTTCCCAGTCCGGACAAGGGCGGCTACCACTTGTCGTCGAGGTGGCCGAGGCGCTCGAACGCGGCGCCGATAAGCACGCCGAGCTCGCGTTCCTCGCCGGCGGCAAGGTGTATACCCGGCCGACCATGTGCAAAGCGATAATTACAGATGATGACGATGTCGCCCACTCCCCAGTCCACTTGAATGCCGAAGCGATCGTAAACATCGACGAACAACTGCTTTTCATCTCGGGTCATCTCGCTACCGTCGCCGAAGGTCAACGCCAGCGGACGTTCGTGATCGGGCAAGTGCATGACATTCGGCCACGTATCGAACCACATCGCATCGTCGGCAACGCTGCTGTAAAGCACGTTACGGTCGAGTTGCGGGAAGTATTCGAAGGCAGAGACGTAATATCGCGTCTTCAACAGCCGCTCGGGGCCCCATTCCACCTCGAGGCCACGAGACTGCGCAACTCTGACAGCCTCGTCGGGGTTGTCGGTCAGCATCGATTTTTGCCAGTGGTTGTAGACGCCAACAGGTGCACGACCTTTGAAACTGTCACGGTCGGTCATGTTGCGGTGATAGCAAAGCCCGAGTTCTTTCAGTTTCTGGCCGAACTCGGTTGCCAGGATCGCATCTGTGGCCTGCAGATTGTCCGAGACATACGTAGCGCCCTTGCCGGCTACGGCCTTATGGCCGAGGAACCCGAGCATACGTGTACTGTGTGAGATGTACGCCATCTCGTGGTGATAGTGCAACCAGGCTGTCAATGGGGCCCCGACCTCATAGACATTCGCTTCGAGACTATCGCGAGGATTTGCGCCGCCCTTGTAGCGCATTTCGTTTTCGACGACGAGCTTGCCAAAACGCCGCATCTGCCGCAGGTCTTTAAGACCTGTGTTGCGCAACCAGACCAGGCCGACCTCGTCAAATGCCTGGTTCATGCGGTGGGCGAGCGGCGAATCAGGCACCAGGTCGGATTCGTCCATCGCGAAGTCTGCGCCGTCAATGACATAGGACTCAAGCGGGAGAACCTCGGCTGCCAAAGACCAGCGTGGCTCGATGATCCCCGGCAGTGGTTTCAATTTATCGGCAGCTACGCTCATACCCTGAAAATTATCAGCGAAACGTAGCCGGGACAAGAACGAGAGGGTTGCAAGCGAAACTGGTTTGCCAGCGTGGTATGTCGCCAGCTCATTGAGACCGCTCTTCGAGCAGGCCCTTCGCAAGGCCAACGCACATCACGAGCAGCACGACCGCGAACGGCAGCCCGATCGATATCGTCAGCGCCTGCAGGGATGCCATGCCACCGCCCAGCATCAGCGCAATGGCCACCATGCCGGCCAGGATGCACCAAAATACACGCTGCTGCACAGGCGCATCCATCTTGCCGCCCGCGGTGATGATGTCCATGACGAGCGAGCCGGAATCCGCCGACGTTATGAAAAAGATGGCGATGAGGAACACGCTGATCGTGGAAACGATGCCCGTGAACGGCAGCTGCTCGAGCATCTTGAACAGCGCGAGTTCCGGGACGGCTTCTGCAACACCCATGTAACCGGAACTGAACAACTGGTCGAGCGCTGTGCCGCCAAACGTCGACATCCAGAGGATACCGATGATCGTCGGAATGACCAGCACCCAGGTAATGAATTCGCGCACGGTCCGGCCGTAGCTGACGCGCGCTATGAACATGCCGACGAAAGGCGACCAGGAAATCCACCAAGCCCAGTAGAACGTCGTCCAGCCATGCAAAAAGTCAAGGTCCTCCCGGCCGACCCAGTTACTGAGGCCGGGCAGGTGGTACAGGTAATCGACGACAGAGTTGCCCATGGTCGTAACGATGACCAGGGTCGGGCCTGCGATCAGGACGAACAGAAACAACAGGCCGGCCATCGTCATGTTGATCTCGCTCAGGCGCTTGACCCCCTTGTCGAGTCCTGCGACCACGGAAACCAGCGCGACGGCAGTAATGAGCGTGATCAGCACGATCTTCGTCGGATTGCCTGTCGGTACTCCGAACAGGTAGTTGAGGCCGCCTGAGATCTGTTCGGCGCCGTAGCCCAGCGATACGGCAAGGCCGAACAACGTTGCAAGCACGGCCGTGATATCGATGACGTGTCCGAATATGCCCCAAACGCGATTGCCAATCAGTGGAAAGAATGCAGAGCGCAGGGTGAGCGGCATGCCGTGGTTGAAGCAGAAATAGGACAGCGACAGGCCCACCACGGCGTATATTGCCCACGCGTGCAGGCCCCAGTGCGCGATCGCAGCCGACATGCCAACGGCACGGGCCGCGTCAACGTCGGCAGGATCGACGCCGAGCGGAGGATTCAGCGTGTGGGTCACGGGTTCGAGAACGCCGAAGAACATCAGTCCGATACCGACTCCAGCGGCAAACAGCATTGCCAGCCAGCCGGGATAACCGTAGCGCGGTTTTGCATCAGGACCGCCGAGACGCACTTTGCCGAGGCGCGAATAGGCGACGCCCAGGCAGAACAGGACGAAGATATTGGCGGAGATGACGAAGAACCAGTCAAATGTTGACGTAATCCAGACCCGAAAACCGGTGAACACGGAAGCGGCCTGTTCCTGGAACAGCAGCGTACCGATGACGAGCACGACGGAGAGCACTGCCGATACCACGAATACCGGGTTGTGAATATCCAGCCCAAACATCTGGACATTATGTTCGCCAATTTCGTGATCGATGTCGGTCTGGTTCGGGGCGTTCTGTTGCTCGTCGTTCAAGTGTGGCTCCCGGCTGCAAGTTGTCGAGCGATCTTTGGTGCTACCCAAAGCGATGGCAGCAAAATCAATGAGACAGGTACTGCCGTCACGACAATAAAGTACTGTAACGCGGTGATGCCACCCGATCCGATGGAGATCAATATCATGGCGACGACGCCCATGATGACGCCCCAGAAGATGCGCAGCAGAATGGGCGGATCATCGGTCCCCGTCATCACCATGGAAATCGTGTAGGTCATGGAGTCGCCAGTCGTGGCAACGAATACCGTTGTCAATATCAGGAACAAAACCGATATCAGGAAACCGAGCGGCAGCTGCTGTGTGATCGCGAGTAATGCGGCCGGCATGTTGAATCCTTCGAATGGGACGGATATGGCGCCGGGATTAGCGAGCTCGAACGCAAGGCCCGAGCCACCAACGATCGTGAACCAGAATGTCGTTACGATCGGTGCTACCACCGACACGGCAATTATTATTTCGCGGATGCGGCGGCCGTTCGAAATTCTGGCGATGAACATCGCCATCAGCGGCCCGTAGCCCAGGAACCAGCCCCAGAAGAAAACCGTCCACTGATTCAGCCAGTCGGTGTCGGCGCGAAACGTTGCCATCGGGATGAAATTGGCCAGGTACAGCCCCGTTGAATGGATATAGCTGTCGAAAATGAACGCAGTCGGTCCTGCGATGAGCATGAAGGCCATCAGGAACAGGGCAAGAAACACGTTGAACGTGCTCAGCAACTGAATACCGCGCTGGATCCCGGTGACGGTGGAGATCGTGTATATGCCAATGAGAAATAGAATAATCAGCGACTGCGTCAAATAGGTATTCGGGATTCCAAAGAGATCGTTGAGCCCGTAACTCACCTGCAGACCGAGGAAGCCAATTGGCCCTACTGTTCCAGCCACGACGGCCAGCACACAGGCCGCGTCGATGATGCCGCCGTACCAGCCGCGAACCGCGCGTTCGCCGAATACCGGGTACAACAGCGTGCGCGGTTTCAGCGGCAGCCCCTTGTTGTAATGCAGGTGCATGAAGACGATGGTGGTCAGGCTGCCCAGGATTGCCCAGGCGAGAAATCCCCAGTGCATGTAGCTCTGCGCGAGTGCCGGATAGACGGCGGCTGGCGACGAGGCGGCGACATCGAAAGCCGGTGGTGGCGCCACGAAGTGCGCCATCGGCTCGGCTGCAGCGAAAAACACGCCACCACCGGCCAGCAGTGTGCACATGATGATGGCAAACCACTTGAATGTAGTGATCTCAGGCTTTGACCGGTTACCCAGGCGCGGCCTCCCCGATGAGGAGAGAGCGACATAGAGACCTATGCCGAAAGTAGCGAGTAACAACACCTGCCAGTACGCGCCAAACAGTCGCGCCGAGTTCGCGTAGGCGGAATTGACCAACTCCGACAGGTAATCGATGTTTACGATTGCCGCGACGACGAACGCAACCAGGAAGCCGCCGCTGATAATGAAGGTGGGCCAGTCGACAGCGCCCGCGGAAAAGTGTTCGGGTTGGTGCTCCGTCGTCTTCATGACCAGGCTTCCCCCGCACCGCGGCGGGACTGTTCCGTCGCGCTAACGAGTACGGCCTCGGCGATCACGGACAATCTGTCGGCGAACTCCCGGTTGATCGCAAGCCCGTTATGGATTGCGGCCTGGTAATGAGCGCCCATTTCAGCCGACGAGACTTGGCCGTCAGGCGTTGCTTGCGTGTCGCCTTCGGCGAGTTCTATCGAGATCGCGTCGATTTCCTGTGGCTCCTTGTTGCATACGAGCTTTAGCATTGTCGCGCTCGCCGTGTTATCCGGCGCTCCTGGCATTCGTCGATATTCCGGGTGAGTGCATCGCGCTTCGATTTTCGCTACATGCCGGCAATTGCCGTTTTGCCAATACGCCACAGCACCCGCGCCGCGCCGCGCAAACGATTCGAGGGATGGCACGATTGCCATACGACTATAACATTGCCGTATTTCCATCCCGCAGCGACCTTTTTGCTCAAGCGTTGCCGTGGCAAGATCGACGACAGAGCGACCGCAGGTAAGAACACTGCTGTCATGCGCGTCCAGCACGAGAACGTCATTTTCACTAGCGGTAACTTCGAGTGCGTCACCGGCTTTGCTCAGACGTTGCCAGTCTCGCATAGCCAGTTCGAGTCCGTGCATGCCGCGTGATTCAAGCCAGACGATGGCGCGGGCGGCATCTTCATAGTCTCCCTGGCAAAAGCCCAATGCCTCAAACGCGCGCTTGAGCAGCGAGGTCAGTTCATTCATTGAGACGTTAATTGAGCGGCCTCTCTTGCGGTGCCGGCATTATCGGAAAATACCAGTCGTCGGCGAAGTCAGTGCCTATGTCATCCACAAGCGGCGCACCCTGGAACATCGTGTTGCGTACCCACAAGCGCGATTTTGGGTCGAACTTGCTGACACCGAAGAACGACAACTTGCAGCGTAACAAGTGAATGGGAAGCACGTCGGAGTCGAGAAGGTTGGCGTGGATGTCGCCGTAGGTCGATTGCGCCAGAGACTGAACCCTGCGCAGTGTGCTGCGCAGTTCGGGAAAACGGATCGCAAACTCTGCGACCGACCGACAGTCCTCCGCCGCGATAGAGTCACACAGGCGGTCGTAGCATTGCCGCACGTCGTAGGCGATGGCCAGCGGCATCGCTTTTTCCTCGCCGGGCTCTACACCACGGCGACCCAGCCTCGGCTCGGACTTTTCCATCGACCGATACCAGAACACGTCCCGGCTTCGAGGTCTGGAAAAGTCGACGGCCAGCGCCCAGTCATAATGCGTTTCGATCAGCGCCTTTGCGTCGGCCAGGGATTGCCCCGGTATCAGTTCCAGGGATTCTTCAATACACAGCGTGCCTTCGAGATCGTCACTTAGCTCGGGATATAACTCCATCAGAAAAGAGTTAATGAGCTCCTGAGTCTCGGGACCCAGCGTCTGTGCGGCATGCTCGACGAGTTCTGCCCAGTCGAAACGCTCCCGGGAGCTGATCCAGCCGAGGATATCCCCGAGTTCCCCAATCACAGCCGCGTTGCGACTGTTTTGGAGCTCGTTGTCCGTGTCGATTTCGCGCAGGTGCAGAGACGCCTTCTGCAGCAGACAGTGCAAATAGCCGCGATTCTCTGCGGTCGGGGATCCGAACTGGATGACGCGGGCGAGTGCCGTCTCGCGCACTTCGATCCAGCGGCTGATCAACTGTGGGTGATTAATAAGGAAGGGCGCCATGCCGAGACCCGTGGCATTACCGATGCCGAAGTATCGCTTGATTCTGTCGTCCATCTTGACGGCGCTACCAGGCGCACGTGCACAGGCAATATGGTCGGCCTGGGCGAGGCTGAACTGGCGAATCATGTAGCAGGTGAACATCTCGGCAGCGAACGGCAGGGCAAAGTCAGGGTAGAGCGAGCGCACTTTTTGCCAGTCGGCCATACCGAATTTGCCGCTGCCATAGACCGCGGTTGTGCGGTAGAGGTAGCCGACGCGTGCAACGTTCGCCGGAGCGGGCTGGCGGCCGGCAGCGAGTTCGCCGACGACGTAATCGAAGTTGCGGGAGCTCTTGTTGGCACGCGACAACACGATGCTGCGCGCATCGATACGCCCGGCTTCCTGCAACGGCACGTTGGCGCGCAACATTTGCAGCTGTGCGTCGTCAACGTCGCCTGCACATAACGTCACGGTCATGTCCCACTGGTCGGCGATGACGCGGTCGCTGCGTCTCGCGGAATCGAGGTGTTGCGCGAACACGACGAAACTGAAACGGCTGTGTGGTGTGTCGATCGTATATATCGCCGTTCCGTAGCCTTCTGCATCCAGGTCCCATGTCTCGCAGCGGATTTTCCAGCGCTCATTCATTACATGCCGCAGGAGAATGCGCATGAAGCTCAGTCGATACGGGTGCAGCGACCCGAGCCGCTCGAGATCCATAACAGTGCCAGCAGGACGCAGCTGCAACGGCGCCGCAATGCGTTCATGATCGAGTGTCTTGCGCGGCCCCGGCATTCAGGTATCCTGCGCCGGCCCGAATGCGGTGCCAAAGAACCTGAGCCAGTTTTGCCCCATTATCTTGTGCACAGCTTCATCGTCGAAGCCGGTCTTTTTCAGACCTTGCGCGATATTGTGCAAGTCTGCGCTGCTTGCAAACCACGCTGGCTGACGCGGCCAGTCCTTGTTGTCCGCTGATCCCTCTCCGTAATCGGCGCCGGCCGTCCAGCGGCCCGAGCGCATCCATTCGAGCGTCGCGTAGTTCCAGTTGAGGCAAAGGTCCGAGCCGATGCCGAGGTTATCGATACCGATGATGTCTGCGGTTTTTGCGGCCATGGCGCAGAATTCATCCAGGGTGCAATCGCTGCCGTTCCTAAGATGGAAAGGGTACAGGCTTAGTCCGAGCATACCGTCCGATTCGCCCAGCGCGCGCAGCACGGTCGTCGACTTATTGCGCAGCGCATCATGAAAAAACGATGGGTTTGCGTGCGTAATCGCGATCGGCCGTTGCGATAGCTCAATGGCTTCCAGCGTGGAGCGCTCGGCGCTGTGCGACATATCGATGACCATGCCCACGCGGTTCATTTCGCGAATGACCTCTTTGCCGAAACGTGTAATACCGCTGTCACGGGACTCATAACAACCCGTTGCGAGCAGGCTCTGGTTGTTATAGCTCAGCTGCATGATGCGTACGCCGAGTTCGTGAAAAATCTGCACGTAGCGCAGATCATCCTCGATCGGCGAGCAGTTCTGGAAGCCGAACACGATGCCGATGCGTTCTGACTGTTTTGCAGCAAGCACATCGTCGGCACTCCGTGCGTGCACGATAAGGTCGTGGTGCTTGCGGAAGAGGCGATGCCAGTCGCCGATGTTAGCCAGCGTTTCGCGAGTATTTTCCCAGTAAGCTATGGTGACGTGAATCGCCGTAACACCGGCATCTTTGGCTTTCTCGAACAGTTCTCTGTTCCAGTTAACGTACTGCAAGCCGTCGATGATAATCATCCGCTCACCTCAATACGGCAGGCTGTAGCAGGTCTTGACGACCGTATAAAACTCTTGTGCGTACTGACCCTGCTCGCGCGGGCCATAGCTCGATGCTTTGCGGCCGCCAAACGGTACGTGGTAGTCGGTGCCGGCCGTGGGCAGGTTCACCATGACGCAGCCAGACTTGGAGTGCCGCCGAAAGTGGTTGGCATGTTTCAGGGACGTCGTCATGATGCCGGCAGTGAGACCGAACTCGGTATCGTTTGACACTGCCAGCGCCTCATCGTAATCAGCCACCTTGATGACGCAGGTGATCGGTCCGAAGATTTCTTCACGATTTACGCGCATATCGTTCGTCGTCCCGGTGAACAAGGCCGGCGTCATGAAATAGCCTTCGGTGTCGAGTTTCGGCGTGTCGCCGCCGCATTCGAGAACCGCGCCCTCATCCTTCGCGAGCTGCAGATAGCTCAGGTTCTGTTCGAGCTGCCGGGCATCGACAACGGGCCCGATCTGGGTCTGTGGCTCCAGTGCGTGACCGACGACGAGTTTCTGCATCGCATTTTTCATGCGCTCGACGAACTCGTCATGAACGCTTTCCTCAATGACGAGCCTTGATGATGCGGTGCACTTTTGGCCGGTACCGAAGAAAGCGCCATTAATGGCGCACTGCACGGCCAGGTCGAGATCCGCGTCTCGTAGTACGACGAGCGCATTCTTGCTACCCATCTCGAGCTGCACCCGGGTCATGTTGTCGATGGCGTTGCGGGCGATTTGCCGGCCTACGGCAACGGAGCCGGTAAACGAGATGGCATCCACGTCGGGCGCGCGCGTCAGCGCATCACCGGTCGTGGATCCCGGACCCGTCACGAGGTTGAACGCACCGGCGGGAAGGCCGCTGCGGCTGATGATCTCGGTCAGGGCCCAGGCGCTCGCAGGCACGAGTTCGGCCGCCTTGAGCACGACCGTGTTGCCATACGCCAGTGCCGGCGCGATTTTCCATGCGGCGACCGCCGTCGGAAAATTCCACGGCGTAACGATGCCGACTACGCCGAGGGGCTCGCGCGCGACATCGACGTCCACGCCGGGCCGCACCGATGCGGTATGTTCACCCATCTGCCGCAGCACTTCGGCGCCAAAGTACTGGAAGAACTGCCCCGCGCGGCCTACCTCGCCGATGCCCTCGGCGAGCGGCTTGCCTTCTTCGCGGCTCAACAGGCGACCGAGTTCGTCCTTGCGCGCAATCAACTCGTCGCCGATGGCGTCGAGTATCGCTTTGCGTTCCTCGAGCCCGCTCTGCGACCAGCCTGCAAACGCATCCCGTGCCGCGTCGACGGCCTGCAGCGCCTCCTCAGGCGTGGCGCTGGCATAGTGGCCGATGACGTCGCTGGTGTCCGACGGACTCACGTTTTCGAGGGTGTCGTCCGAAGGCGTCCATTCGCCGCCGATGTAATTGGAAAATTTGTTGTCGGTCATTCCGTTTCCTGTTTGCCTTGCAGAAGCTTACGCGGAGCCGGTTGGCTCGCAAAGTGCCAGTATCGAGTCATGTACCTTGGCGGATAACGTGATTCCGGCTGACGCTGTTTCGCCGCGGTTCCTGTAACGCCGTGCGCTAGGGAGGCGGGCGCCCGGCTGCGCCTCGATCTCGGCGAACAGCTTATCAGCATGGGCGGCCCAGCCCTCGCTGTCGCCGAACAGCTTTGGATCCATTGCGATGATCAATTCGCCGCCACTGGGCGGGCCGCCGTCGTTGTTGTCGCGCTCGGCGGCCTCGAAGCTGAAACATTCGCCAATGAGGGCGCCGGCGAACAGTTCTATCATCATGGCGATCGACGAGCCTTTGTGGCCCCCGAATGCGAGCAACGCGCCGTCGAGGACCTCGTTTGGATCTGTCGTCTCCCGGCCATCTTTATCTACACCGACTCCGGGTGGCAGGGCTTTGCTTTCGCGGGCGGCCAGCATGACCTCACCGCGAGCCATAACCGACGACGCCTGGTCGAATATGACGGGCGGCTTGCCCGGACGCGGCCAGCCAAATGCCAGCGGGTTGGTGCCATACAGGGGCTTCGAGCCACCCGCCGGAATGACGGCCGGTTTGTAGGAAACACAGGCCAGCGCGCACAGGCCCGCTTCGGCAATCGGCTCAATCTCGGTCCACAATGCGGCGAAGTGGTGAATGTCCGTTAGCGCCAACGCGGCAATGCCAGACGTCTTTGCTGCCTCAATCAAGGGCTCCCGGCCGCGTGCCAGTGCGAGCGGCGCGAAGCCGCGATCGCCGTCAACGCGCAGCACCGCGCCGGCGATCTTTTCAACCCCGGGGTCCGCGTTACCGTTCACCTTGCCACTCTTCAAAGAGGCGACGTAGCCGGCAAGCCGCATCAGGCCATGCGAATGACACCCGTCGCGTTCGGCGGCGGTAATCACGTCGGCAACGGCAGCCGCGTTGGCGGCGTTGCAGCCGTTGTGGCTCAACACGCGCGTCGCGAGTGCGTGTACTTCGTCCAGCGTCAATGTCAGATCACTCATGTGTCGATTCCATCAGTCGTCGATTGGGTAGCGTTGGAGAACCGGTCCCAGCGCCTGTTTCAGGGGATCCAGGTAGGGTTCGAAATTGCGCCACTGCTCCAGGCCGGACTTGTAAATCGGTTGCCGTACCTGTTCGGAGCTCGGCGTCCGCACCGAACGCTCGGTGCGGTGAAAATCCAGGCAAGCCGCTTCGAACGGCAGTCCGCAGTGGTCAAGTATGCGGCGAACCTGGGATTCGAGGTCGGCAACCACGTCCTCATACTGCACGCGCAGGATCTTGCCCGGCAGCACCGCGTCCCAGTGATCCATCAGCGCAACGTAGTCCCTGTAATATTTGCCGACCTCGTCGAGGCCGTAGGTAAACTCTTGGCCGCTCGCGAACAGCTGCTTGAAACCGCTGAAACAGCAGGCCATGGGATGGCGTCGCGCGTCGATAATCTTCGCGTTTGGCAGGATCAGGTGAATCAGGCCGATGTTGCGAAAATTGTTGGGCATCTTGTCGATGAAAAACGGCGCGTCCTGGCGGTGTATCCGAGTGTCCTCGATGAACGCCTCCCCGAATTCGCGCAACTTTTCAGCCGGTATGTCACGAAGTATTTTGGGGTAACGCGGATCGTCATCCTTGAACATGCGGCCACCGAGTCGATTCGCGAGCGCCGGTATGTTCGGCAACTCCATGGTGCCGTCAACCTGCGAGTGCGAGGCGAGAATCTGTTCCAGCAGCGTTGAGCCGGCTCGCGGCAGGCCAACGATGAAAATTGGATCGGCTGCGACGCAGCCACTGCCCGCATGTTTCGCAAAGAAATCTGCGTCGCAAACTTGCTGCTGCATCTGCAGCCGCTTCGTCATTGCCTCGGACGTGTACTGCAGCTCGTCTTTCTGCAGCGCGTTGCCGCGTACGTAGTAATCGGCCGACATCGCAAAGTCTTCGTTGTCTTCGTAATGCTTGCCGAGCGCGAAGCAGAGGTGAATGCGATCTTCGACCGAGGTTGTCGGCAAAGACTCGGACGACTGCATCGACTCGACCTCGGTATCCGAAAAGCGATACGTCTTCAGGTTTGCGAGACTCCAGTATGCGTCGCCGAAATCGCGCCGCGCCCTGTAGGAACGTCGGTAAGACCAAATAGCGTCGTCCAGCCGGCCAATGGTCTTGAGTGCATGGCCATGCACGAGGTGCAGTCCCGGTCTATCGTCGGCCCGTTTTGCGAGCCTCTCATAGATTTCGAGTGCCTCGTCGTAATTGCCGACCGCGACGCACTGGTTCGCGTAGGCTGCATGATAATTATCGTTGTCCGGTTCCGCCTCGCGCAGCCGCTTCGCCTGCTGCAGGGACTCGGCGTATTTTTGGCGGCGATACAGGACATTCATATAGTCGAAGCGTGCAAAACGGTTGTCGGGCTCGAATTCCAACGCACTTTCAAGAATGAACTCGGCATCGTCGAGCACGCCGGTCTTCACTCCCAGGTCGGCCAGTAGACGCATGCCCTCTATGTTCTGCGGGTTGTCCTTGAGGAACGCGCGGCACAGCTGCTCGGCTTTGAACAGCCGCTTCTCGCTCATCATGTTGCGCACGCTGAGAAGCTCTGGTGGCAGGGCGGCAAGGCGCTCGCGTTGTTCGGCAGCGACGATGCGTAATGCCTTATCGCCATCATCGGCGGCGATGTCTTCGAGCGCTTGCCAGCTTGCGAGCAGCGAGTTGTTGCGGGCAACGGCTTTCCTGTATGCGCTCTTGGCGGCCGCCGTGTTGCCCAGCGCCGCTTCCACATGTCCCTGTTCCTGCCAGGCTCGTCCGTAGTAAGGCCGCAGCTGTTGCAGCTTGTTCAACGTGGCGCGCGCGCCCTCGAGTTTCCCGGCGTAGCGCAGGCTGACGGCGAACACGTACAACGCGTCTTCGTCCTCGGGGAATTCACGTAACAAGTCGCGAAGGACGAGGCATGCGTCTGCAGCCCGCCCGGCCGACAGCATCGCCTTGGCTGTCGCGACGGTATCCTCCGTCTGCTGGCGGTCTTGTGAGGCAGGCTGGTTTTGCATTGACTAGATGATCCGGATGCGAGGAAAAAAAAGGGCGAACCGTTTAGAGTTCGCCCCTTCTTCGTGTCACGACACTTATTCAGTACATTCCTTTTGCCATACTATGACCGTTGGCCAGTCCTGGATTAGAAATGGTACGAGAAGCGCAGGCCGATCGTTCTCGGGCGATTGGTTGTGATGCGCTCCAAGAAGTCCTGGCGGTTGATATGCAGCTGCGCACGTTCATCGGTCAGGTTCTGTACGAAAAACTCCGCGCCCCAGCCGTCGGTGGGATGTTCGAAGCCGAGAGAACCGTTGACGACCGTCCAGCTATCCTGCTCCGTATTGGGCTCCTCCGGCGTATCGACGAGCGAATTGATGGACTCACCTGCGTACTTGAAGCCCAGCTGGCCGTAGCCAAGCCAGCCGTTATCGAGCTCCCAGTCATAGCGCGCACGTGCACTGATCTGCACGTCAGGAGTCAGCGGCAACTTACTGCCGGCATCGGCGACCACGATATCGAATGCGGGATCGACGAACACGAGTTCCGTGTCATTAAGCGACCCGGCCGCATACAGGGTCCAGTTGTCGGATGCAGACCAGATCAAGTCGGCTTCGATACCCATGATCTCGGCATCGCCACCATTGTCGATCAGTGTAAAGATCGAGATATTCTGCGAGTCGAATTGCGAGACCTGGATGTTCTCCCAGTCGATCTTGTAGATCGAGCCGTTGAACTGCACGTTGCCATCGGCGAGCGTCGTCTTCCAGCCAAATTCCATGTTCTCCAGGGTGTCCGATTCGAAGATATATGGCAGACAATAACCAGGAAAGTCTGTCAATGGATTGGGGTCGATGGCTATATTAGGGCCGCATTCCAAACCTGCCGAATTACTGTTGTTGGCATTGGGGTCGTACACGGCCGACGCTGCCGCGCCGCGGTTAAATCCTGGCGGCCGGTAGCCTTCCGACCAGGTCCCGTAGAACAGCGAGTTGTCGCCCGGCGCCCAGCTCACCGTGAACTTGACGATCGTGTCATCGGTCTTGAGCGGTTCGATCAGGTCGAGATTGACCTCATAATCGCGACCGCCGGTCCGTGCGGGGCGGATGTCATTGGTCGGGTCATCGTCGTCCACGAATAGCGGGCGGTTGCCATAGCGGAAAGCACCGTAACCCTTGAACCCGTACTCGAGATCGTAGTAGCGGAAACCCAGCGAGGCATACAGCGTATCGGTGATGTCCCAGGAGATTTCACCGAACACCGCAAACTGTTCCTCCGTGCGGGTATTGTCGTTGCGGAATTGCGTGCCGGCCGAGGTTACACCGCGCGCGTTGGCGGCGGCGTTGTCAAGATTGGAGTTGGTATTGATGTCGATCGGCGCGAACCCGGCTTCGAACGGTGCCAGATAGTTGAAGTCGCCACGGTGCAGAATCTCGAAGTCTTCGTAGAAGATACCGCCCTGGAAATTCAAGGGGCCTTCGAAGTCGGTCGCAACACGAAACTCATGTGTCCAGCGCGTCATTTCATTTTCGAGGTTAACGGCATTAGCGGGGTTGCCACACTCGATGACGCCCGGATCGCCGCCGATAGTCGGATCCCAGAAGTACGTCGTATCGGCATCCGAACCTATGTCGTTGTAGAAGCTGCCAACCAGGTATTCGCATTGGTAGCCCGAAATGAACTTACCAATGTTGGTATAGCCCGTGTAATCGAGTTTCGCGTCGACCTCGCGATCGAGGAACGCGCCCGTGTAAACGATGTCGAGCGCACCCATGCGTCCTTCGAGCGTCCACGCGGTCTGGGTGAAGAAGTCGTCCAGCGAATCCTCGGTGAAGCGGGAGACCTTGAGGTCACCTACTTCAGGATCGTAGTCGAACACGCCTTCTGTCTGCAGTGTCTGCCGCGTATGTTGGACCAGAAGCTCCCACTCTTCGTTGATGAGGTACTTCGCGCCCAGCCGCATTCCACTGTACGTCGCAGTGTTGTAGTTGTCTTTAGTGGTCGGGGAATTACTGGCGACGGTCTTCGAGACCGGAATTGTCACACCGCCGGGTCCGACTACGGTGCCGTTCACAAATTGAGTGCCCTCAGCATAAAACACGCTGTCGCCCGGAAATGTCGGATTGATTGCCGGATCCGCAACAAACGTGCCTTCGACATTGTCTATGTAGCCGCCCTGGTTGTCGTTATACAGTGCTGCGCGAACCGCGAATTTACCTTCGATGATCGGAATGTTGATCATCGCTTCAAGTGAGTTGCTGTCGTCACCGCCTTCGGTCGTTGACCAGCTGCCCGTCGCACTGGCCTGGAATTCGTCGATCACCGGCTTGTTGGTGATAAGGCGCACCGTGCCGGCCATCGAGCTTGCGCCGTAGAGCGTGCCCTGTGGACCGGGCAATACCTCGATACGCTCCATGTCGGTGACGTAGACGTCCAGATTTCGACCACCCGCCGTAACAGGTTGTTCATCGAGGTACAGCGCCACATTCGGGGCCGAGCCCTGAGATTCGGCAACCGTAATATTGATTGCGTCAACCGCGGCGCCGCGAATGTAGATTTCGTTCTGTCCGGGGCCACGGCCACCTGACGTGACGTTCGGCAGCAGCATTACGTAGTCTGCAAAGCTCTGGATATTCTCCTGCTCGAGCTGCTCTGCACTGACCGCCTGCACAGCAAGCGGAATGTCCTGCATGCTTGCAAGCCGCTTGGTGGCCGTTACGGTGATTTCTTCGATAGCCGCGTGGGCTGGAGTAGCTCCGGCGCCGACAAGTGCGGTCGCAACAGCAGCGGACAACGCTGTACGCGTTGGATGAATACCGGTTGACATGTTTTCCCCCCAAAAGGTTTTTTTATGTTCCCCGACCCAATATAACATCACGACCGCGCAATTGTTTGCTCAGCGCGACACCAGATGTCCAGTAACGGACACGATTAGCGATTCTGATGACAGTTTTTACGCAAACCCGGTCTCGGCGCCAGGCGCGGCGAAGTGTCGTTTTTGGCCAGATTA
>Ga0316201_10001205_pt1 | contig 17031 bp, 8 predicted proteins | sample CS6wburrow_MG_FD_204516 | JGI IMG/M metagenome (GOLD analysis project Ga0316201, IMG submission 204516) | Coastal sediment microbial communities from Delaware Bay, Delaware, United States - CS-6 worm burrow | ecosystem: Environmental > Aquatic > Marine > Coastal > Sediment | place: USA: Delaware... | reverse complement strand
CACAAGCCATCGTTGATCTTGAGAATAACCAGTTACCCTATAAATTGGTTAAACCCATAGATTACCAATTAGAGTATATGGGAGCGGAACTTCCCTTTTTAAAAAAAATGGCATTTGCCAATCCCTGGTTGTTTAAAAAACCAATATTAAAAGCCTTGAACGCACATACTACCACTGCTCCAACCATTATTGGAGGCGGTGTAAAAAACAATGTGATCCCAACTGTTGCAGAGGCAACCATTAATTTCCGAATACTCCCAGGCGAAACCATCAAATCTGTACAGGCGCATATCGAAAGTGTCATTTCTGATAAGATCAAAGTGGAGCCTGTCGGATTCTTAACGAACCCCTCTCCAGTATCGAGCATAGATTCTGAGGCTTTCAAGACATTAGAGCAAGTCATTCGAAATATGTTCCCAAATAGTATTGTAGTACCCGGATTGGTAGGCGGTGGTACAGATGCACGTTACTTCTATGACTTATCAGATGATGTTTATCGGTTTTACCCGATACGTATAGGGCCAGATAGCATGACCCGCTTTCACGGTATTGATGAAAAGATCGGTAAAGACAACTATCGGGAAATTATTGAGTTCACTTATCACCTAATCAAGAAATTAGAATAGAATCAATTTAATTATGATCAATTTCTTTTGTCACATATAAATACAACAAAGCAATGAAACATGTATTACCCTTTCTAATGTTAAGTCTACTCTTTATGGGTTGTGTAGAGGTCGACAAAAAAGCGAATAAAGAAACCAAGATGCTTGTTAAAACCAATGACTATGACGACCTGGTCGCCTTGTTCAAAACCTGGCGAACATTTGAAGATCCACCAAAACTGAATGGGGCACCAGATTATACGAAACAGACCTTCGACAAACGCTGGCCTGAATTCAAGGCGCTTCAAGATGAATTAAAAGCCATTGACACCTCTAATTGGTCCATTGAACATCAAGTGGATTGGATGATCGTTTGGGCCGAAATGAATGGTTACGACTTTAACCACAACATTTTAAGACCTTGGGAACATGATCCTGCATATTATAAAGCCATTTGGACTTATAAAAGTGATGTGCCGGCACATGAAGGACCAACAAATCATGGCACTACCGAATTATGGACCTATGACTTTCCATTATCTCAAGGCGAACGAACCCGGTTTATGTCCGATCTAAAAGTGATTCCTCCCTTTTACGAACAAGCCCAACAAAATTTAACCGGGAATGCCAAGGATCTGTGGGTCACAAGAATACGTGATATTGAAAACCAAAGTGATGTTCTTGGAAGCATCAAATCAAGATCTGGGGTCGCAAATGATGCGGAATTGATTTCTGTGATCAATGAAGCTATATCAGCCACAGATGACCTAGTATCTTGGTTACTTGATAAGTCTGCATCTAAAACAGGCCCATCAGGAATTGGCAAGGAAAATTACACTTGGTATTTGCAAAACGTGCATTTGGTCCCTTTGACCTGGGATGACGAAGTCATGATCCTAAAACGCGAATTAGCACGTGCTTGGGCAGCCTTAAAACTAGAAGAACACAGAAATAGAAACCTTCCTGAGCTTGTCGCCGCCAATTCACCAGATGCCTATGATAAAATGGCTGATAAAGCCGCTAAAAGCTTGATCGACTTTCTGGACCAACAAGAAATCGTTACCGTAAAACCCTATTTTGATGTGGCTTTGCGCGAGCATTTAGGCGAATATGTGCCCAAAGAAAAGCGTAACTTTTTCGTTATTGGTGAGCACTATGATCCAAGACCTTTGTATTCTCATTTTTACCATTGGTTCGAGCTAGCGCGCATGGACAAGGAACCTCACGGAAGCGAAATCAGGAAAGGACCACTGCTCTACAATATATTCGATTCACGCAATGAAGGAACGGCTACAGCTGTGGAAGAAATGTTCATGCAGGCAGGTTTGTATGATGACAGTCCTAGAACAAAGGAAATTGTCTATATCATGATTGCACAACGCGCCGCAAGAGGACTGGGTTCATTGTATGCTCACTCCAACGATATGACCATGGAACAAGCAGGCGGCATACATAGCGAATACACCCCAAGGGGCTGGATGAAAACCGAAAAAGAACTCCTGATCTTCGAACAACATTTGTATTTACGCCAGCCTGGTTATGGCACAAGTTATATTACTGGCAAATACCTGCTGGAGAGTGCCATGGCCGATTATGCTAGGATTCAAGAACTCAAGAATGAACCCTTTGTAACCAAAGACTTTTTTGATACACTGAACAGCATTGGCAATATACCCATTGCATTAGGCCATTGGCAAATGACTGGTGAAAAGAGCCATTTAAAACCAATTATGAATGATTGAATTCTCCCGACACATACGTTAAAACTCCTTAATAGAAATATACTAATTAGACATGAAACTTGATTTACCATTCGTACGCGCACAATTTCCCGCTTTTTCAGAACCTTCACTTCAAGGGTGGGCGTTTTTTGAAAATGCAGGAGGGTCTTATCCCTGTATACAATTCATTGAAAAATTGACCCACTTTTACATGAAAAACAAGGTACAGCCCTATTATCCTTATCCCGCTGCCATGAAAGCAGGAAAAATGATGGATACATCATATAAAAGGATGGCAGAATACCTGAATGTCAAAGAATCGGAAATTCATTTTGGCCCCTCAACCACCCAAAACATTTATGTCTTGGCACATGCCATGCGTCCCATGTGGGAGGAAGGAGACGAAATCATAGTATCTTGTCAAGATCACGAAGCAAACGCAGGCGCTTGGAGAAGGTTATCTAGGTCAGGTATAAAAGTAATAGAATGGCATGTGGATCCTCAGACCGGATTATTGAGTCTTGAATCTTTAGATACACTTTTCTCTGATCGAACTAAAATGGTGGCTTTTCCGCATTGTTCAAATGTAATCGGTCACATAAATCCTGTTAAAGACATTAGCCAAAGGGCTCATAAATATGGGGCAATTTCTGTGGTAGATGGCGTAGGTTATGCTCCCCATGGTTTTCCGGACATCAAAGACCTTGGTGTAGATATATATCTTTTTTCCTTGTATAAGACATTTGGTCCTCATTTGGGTTTGATGTATGTTGATAATGAATTGATATCACGTATGGAAAATCAATCACATTATTTCAAGGAGGGTATCACCAAAAGTATGTTGACACCTGCAGGACCAGATCATGCACAAATCGGTGCTGCTAGTGGTGTATTGGATTATTTTGATGCGGTATATGAGCATCATTTTGATGAAGATGTAGATCCCGCTCATAGAAACAAGGCATTGAATACACTCTTTAGAGCGCATGAAAACGAATTATTGGAAACTTTGCTCACTTTTTTAAGATCACGTGAGGATATTCAGATAATTGGGCCTGAAACTATGGCGGACAGATTACCTATTGTTTCCATTATCCCACTTAATAAGACCGTAGCAGAGGTCTATTCTAAATTGACCGAACACAAATTGATGTTAGGTTCCGGTGATTTTTATGCCGTTAGACCTCTGAAGGATATGGGCGTTCCCCTAAAACCAGGTGTTTTAAGAATCTCTTTTGTGCACTACACGAGCATGGAAGAAATCAACCAATTAATAGCGGGTTTAAAAAAGGCCTTATAATGAAAACCTTATTCATAAGATGTATATAAATTGAAGTTATAAATGATCAAATTCTTCCGAAAAATACGACAGCAAATGATAAATGATAACAAAGTCACAAAGTACGTGCTTTATGCAATTGGTGAAATACTCCTTGTAGTTATAGGAATTCTTATTGCGTTAAACATTAACAACAATAATGAGAAGAATAAACAACGCGCCCTAGAATTGCATTATCTAAAGAACATCAAGACAGATCTGCAAATGAACATTACTCATTTAGATGCGTATATAGATACAAGACAAAAAGCCATAAATTCAGCGAAGACAATCATAGAGCATTACGAAGGCAAACCAATAACAGACCTCGAAGCCTTTAATGTGCATACTGTAAATATATATACCTGGCGTAAATTCAATCAAATCAACAACACCTTTCAAGAATTAATGAACTCTGGTAATTTGGCTTTGATCTCCAACGATTCTATAAAAAACATACTGTTGAACATGGAGTCTTTGTATAAGGAAATGAAAGATGAAGAAGCTCATTTTCGCTATGATGCAGAATTATTATTGTATGAACCGCAGTATAACATCATGGACATGAATCCTATAGTGCAAAATTATATGTACCAAGTCTCCGATGGTACCATGGGGGAACGTCGTGAATTATCTAAAGTTCAATTCGACAAAATGCTTAATGATACTAAGCAAAAAAATGGCTTTGTCATGGCTATTTACGAGTTTACGGTTATGAATGGGCAGCTACAGCAAATGAAGGGCATGTGCCAAAAACTCATTCAATTGATCGATGATGAATTACTAGAAGAAAACTGATCATTTATTAGATCACTGATCTGAAGAGATCAATATCAGCTCCTCTTGAGGTGCGATCAAATAGGCCGCTCCAGAATCGGTGACCACGGCCATCTCTTCAACCGAAATCGTCTTTAAGGTCCCATCTTCTCGTTTCCAGGCATGGAAGCCATCGAAAGCAAATGTCATCCCTGCCTTTAATTGTTTTTCTGAGGCTGGCCGCACTTGCGAAGCTTGCGATCCTCCTAGATTGGGTCCCACATCATGCGCCACATAACCCACAGGATGCCCTGTGCTCCACATAACGTATTCAGACCCTGCTTGCTCCATCAATACACGCTGTGCACGGTCCACGTCAACACCTTTTACACCTGGTTTCATGGCAGCCAATGCTGCCCTATTGCCAGCTTTACTACTTTCCCAATAATGATCAATATCATCTGGTGCTTCGGTTTCGCCCGACTTTAACACATATGCAAAACGCTGAATGTCGCTGACCCAGCGATCATAGACCTTTATCCCAAAATCTATTTGAATGACATCACCTGGCATGATCACTTTATCAGTAGCATGAGAATGCCCGCGATCCGGGCCAGAATTCACATTCGGGTTCTGATCTGGTGCCCAACCATCTGTGACGCCATACTCAGCCATTTTTTGTTTTAGATAACCAGCTATGTCCGCATCAGTTGATTTCCCCGGGATTACTTGCTTATAGGCTTCAATCTGCCAATCTGCCGTTAATTGGGCCGCTTTTTTCAAGATTTCGACCTCTTCCGGGAGTTTTATGGACAACCACTCATATACCACATCGGTTGAGGATACTAATTTGTCTTTATGGCTTCCCAATAGGGTTTCCAATTCGGTTCGCTGCACGTACGAGAGTCCATCAGCCATGGAATTGCTTGCGGATGAATTGACCGCGATTCTTTCAAAATTCTTCTCCTTGATGAAATCGACTGCCATTTTCAAAGAGGACGTGCCGCGTTCGACACTGATCACCTCATCATGAATATCCAATTCATCCAATGCTGTTGCCTCACCGGATGGCGAAAAGACCACGGAGTGAAACCCATCGGCATCATTGAAAAATAAAAATGCTGCAGTACCCCCTGCGTTCTCACCACCCACATGATCTGCTATGGGGTCATTATTGTTCTCTCGGCATATTACGACCCAGCAATCCACCTTGGCAGCCTCTAATGCCTTAGGCAGCAACGTGTTTATTCGTTGGTTTCGAATTTCAGGCCAAGGATTTTCGCCCCAATAAGCTTGTGCATCAATTTTAGTGGATTCTGTTGTTCTTTTTTCACAGTTGAACAAACACAGTAAGGCAAATATGATTAATGGGTTAAAAAGTTTCATTTTTGGATATTATCTTATCAAGTTGAAAGATACTAATAATTTGAGGTTTGAAAAATCAAGCCCAATTGTTATATGCAAGTCAATCGGAATAATTTAATAAAGCAATACATTAATCAGCGTAATGATTTTTCATCATAAAATCATTAACTTTTAAGCTTCAATTATTAAATCAATGGTATGACAAAAAATACCACTAATCATCATAACCAATTCATATGAAAACTTTTAAATTCCTGATGCTTGGCATTCTGCTAATGGCCTTCAGTCTTCACGCACAAAAACGTAAAAAATCCACTCCTGTCTCAAATCCCACATTGGTCGACAGTTTGTATTCGAGTGTTAAATGGCGAAATATCGGTCCATTTAGAGGTGGTCGCTCCGTGGCTTCCAGCGGTGTGATCGGGCAACCACTTACCTATTACATGGGCTCTACTGGTGGTGGCGTTTGGAAAACAACCGATGCAGGAATCAGTTGGAAAAATATTTCCGATGGTTTTTTTAAAATGGGTTCTGTAGGGGCTATTACCGTTGCTGAAAGCGACCCTAATATCGTGGTGGTCGGCATGGGCGAACATGCCGCAAGGGGTGTTATGACTTCCATGGGTGATGGGGTGTATAGATCTATGGATGCAGGTAAGACCTGGAGTCATTTAGGCCTAGAACGTTCGCGTCATATTTCTGATGTAGTCATTCATCCTAAGGATCCAAACATCATCTACGTTACAGCACAAGGGGCACAATATGCACCATCTGAAGATCGTGGTGTTTATCGCACCATGGATGGTGGCAAGAATTGGAAAAAGATCCTGTCGGTAAATAATACCACTGGAGCCTCATCGCTTTCCATGGATATGAATAATCCAAGGATTCTATATGCAGCCATGTGGCAACATCGCCGTTATCCGTGGGTGATGGAATCTGGTGGAGAACATTCTGGTTTGTATAGATCCAGTGATGGCGGTGATACCTGGGATAAATTAAAAGAAGGCTTGCCAAAGGCGTTCGGTAAATCGGGTATTTCGGTTTCTAGAGCCAATTCCGAGCGTGTATTTGTGGTCATTGAAGCTGAAGGTGAAAAAGGTGGTGTGTACCGTTCAGACGATGCCGGCAAGACATGGAAACAGATCAATAAGAATCGGGTCAATATTGCACGTTCCTGGTATTATATGGAGATCTTTGCGGATCCCCAAAACGAAAACATTGTATATGTTTTGAATGCTCCCGTAATGAAATCGATTGACGGAGGAAAGAGCTTCTTCAACATTCCTGTACCCCATGGCGACAATCACCATTTATGGATCAATCCGACAGATAATCAAAACCTCATCAATTCCAATGATGGTGGTGCCAATATTTCATTTAATGCCGGAAAAAGCTGGAGCACACAGCAAAACCAGCCGACCGCACAATTCTATCGTGTAATAACAGATAATAAAATGCCTTATTTTGTTTATGGCGGTCAACAGGATAATTCAACCATGGCAATTGCAAGCCGAACCAATGATGGCGGAATAGATTGGAAAGATTGGTATGCTGTTGCCGGTGGTGAAAGTGCATTTCTTGCATTCGACCCTGATAATCCTGAAACAGTGTATGGTGGTACCTACCAAGGAAATATCAGCAAATGGAATAAGACGTCTAATGAACATAAGTCAATCAAGCAATACCCAGAATTGGGATTGAGTATTGCACCAAAAGATGCAAAATATCGCTACAATTGGAATGCCCCAATTATTAGCTCACCTCATGATCGTAATTCCATTTACCATGCAGGCAATGTTGTTTTCAAGACCACAAATGGCGGTATGTCATGGCAAACTATAAGCCCGGACCTTACAAAAAATGAAAAGGATAAACACGGTCCAGGCGGTGCTCCATATACCAATGAAGCTGCCGGTGGCGAAAATTACAATACCATTACATCGCTCGTAGAATCGCAACATGAGCAAGGAGTGATCTATGCAGGAACCGATGACGGTTTATTACACATTACAAAAAATGATGGACAGTCCTGGGAAAACATAACACCTATAGGGATTCCTGATGGTATTGTGAATAGTATTGATATCTCTCAACATAATCCTGCCACGGCTTACGTAGTGATCATGAGATATAAATCCATGGATTTGACATCTTATGTTTTTAAAACCAATAATTACGGTAAGTCATGGACAAAAATCGTTACAGGTCTTGATGACCCTAACGGTTTTGCCAGAGTGGTTAGAGCCGATAAGAAGAAAATTGGTCTTTTATATGCAGGGACCGAAGTGGGCTTATATATCTCACAGAACGACGGTGCAACATGGCATCCTTTTAAACTAAACTTACCAGTTGTTGCTATAAATGACCTCATCATTCAGGATAATGATTTGGTAGCTGCAACCTCAGGGCGCGGTTTTTGGATTCTAGATGATCTGGGTTTTTTACAGCAAAAGGATTCAAATTCAAGTACCATCAAACTCATAAAACCGAAGGACACCTATCGATTCATAGGCGGTACTTCTAAAGCTATAGGTCAAGGCCAAAATCCAAAAAGCGGTGTCACCATGGATTATCATTTACCAAAAGAAGCAGATACCTTGGATCTGAAATTAGAAGTGCTTCAAAATAACAAAGTCATAAGAACGTATACCAATAAAAAACCAAAGGGTTTCAAATCATGGCCAGGTGGTCCAACACCACCAGCCTTGTTACCTGCAAAAAAAGGGGTAAATCGATTCACTTGGAACTTCTCTCGTGAGGCATTACCGGCTATCGATAAGGTTTTTGTCTTAGGTGGTTTAGGAGGTACGACAGTAGCGCCTGGAGAGTATACCTTAAAACTAACCTTCGATAAAGAATCCACTAGTACTCAAGTGACTATTTTACCGCATCCCGCCATCGATGCTAAGCCTTCAGATTATCAAGAACAACAATCGTTGCTAACCACCATTGAATCAACGATCAAGGACATACACGAATCTGTGAATAATATGCGTTCGGCCAAATCGCAATTAGGTAATTATGCGAAATTATTGAAGGATCATGAGCAAGCCAAAGACTTGATCAAGGAAGGAAAAACGCTTATGAAACGTATTTCCACATGGGAGGAAAACTTGATACAGCCGAAGCAAAAGACCTTTCAAGATGTAATCAATTTCAAGAACCAGTTAAATGCACAACTGATGAACCTGGCTGGTTACATTGATCAGGCCGATCCTAGGGTAACTGATGGCGCTAAAGAGCGATTGAAAGACCTAGTGACTGAATGGCAGGGTTTTAAGACTGAGCGCGATGCCATTATAAATGAAGAAATGTCCAGTTACAATGCAAAATTCAAGGCTTTGGATCTTCCTGCCCTGATCATCAAGAATTAATGCCGAAATATGGCCTTTGTAAAAATGAAATCTAAATTTCTGTCATTACTGATCCTTTTTGGAATCCTCGCTGGATGTAGATCCAACACCCAACGCGTCGCGAATTTTCAGCATGATATCCTGACAGGACCAACGCCTTGGACCAGTGATGACTTTGAATTAGAAGAAACCGACTTTACATTTGCCATTATTTCCGACCTTACTGGAGGCGAACGTCCTGGAATTTATAGCGCGGCAGTTGCACAATTGAATAGATTAGACCCCACTTTTGTTTTGAGTGTGGGCGATTTGATCGATGGAGGTACGGAAGACACCTTGCAATTAGCCAAGGAATGGGACTCATTTGATTTGAGGACCTCGAAACTGAACATGCCTTTCTTCCATTTAGGAGGGAATCATGATCTGACCAATCCAACCATGCGGGAATTCTGGAAGAACAGGTTCGGACCTCGCTTTTATCATTTTGTATACGAAAATGTCCTGTTCTTGATGATGGATTCTGAGGATTATGAAGAGCAACGTATGCTAGAGATCTATCATGCTAGGGCTAAAGCACTGCAGATCATCAATGGTGATATCGAGGGTGTATATCAGGAGTCTGAATATTTTAATATGCCGGAGCGCAGAATTGGTGGGATGAGTACGGATCAATATGACTATTTTAAGAATGTACTTGAAATGTATCCTCAAGTACAGTGGACATTTGTACTTATGCACAAACCCCTTTGGATGCGTGAAGGTGACAAAGGGTTAGGCAAACTTGAAACCTTATTGAACGAGCGGCCATATACGGTGATAAATGGTCATTTTCATTCCTTTTCACATCGCAAACGGCATGGTAGGGACTATACCATATTGGGAACGACTGGAGGTAGTCAACATAAGAATGATTCGCTATCCTTTGATCATGTCACTCTAGTTCGTATGGATAAAGAGCCTGTGATCACCCATTTAAAAATGGAAGGGATCTTGGATGAAACAGGGAACATTCCGATAATCAGTGAAAACTAGTGGATTCAATAGTTGTTTGTGCAGCAGATCAAATCATCTTTTTAAGGTAAGATGACCTGCGAAACGTTGCCCTTCAATAATAATGATGTACCAATACTCTGATGATGGTAATAGCTGTCCATTAAATATCCCATTCCATTTGAATGGTAGGTTCTTGGAACTTTTCAATAATTTTCCATAACGATCAAAAATATAGACTTCGTTACTTTCATAAAATTCAATACCCTTTAAGTCAAAGCTATCTTTAAAAGTATCGCCATTAGGTGTGAAGAATCGAGGGATAACAAAATGTAAATACTCTGCTGTATCGACACCACAACCGTTTCGCGCTCTAACATAAACTGTATATTGTCCGCCCTCCAATGAAAAAAGCACATTACCACTTTGATATAAAATTCCATCAGCAGAATACTCAAAGTCTCCCGTATTTGAAGTAGTAATAACTATACTATTCCCATCTGAACTTATTGATTCTATTATTGGTATACTGTTTTCTGTTCCTATGTTATCCCATTCGCATGTAATATCGTTAAACTGAAAATCATCCCAACAGTTTACATTTGTTGGTTCAGCAGGTTGCGTGCCGGAGACCTCCCAAGTACAAGTCGTGTTATTGAATGTGGTCGTTTCCCAACATTCCAAATCTATTGGAGCAGTAGGTTGCGAACCTGTTAGCTCCCAAAGACAAGTGGTATTGTTAAAAGTTGCGGTTTCCCAACACTCTAATCCAGTTGGGGGTATTGGCTGTGTGCCTGTCACTTCCCAAGTACAACTCGTGTTATTGAATGTGGTGGTTTCCCAACATTCCAAACCTGTTGGCGTTCCAGGTTGTGTCCCCGATATATCCCAAACACAAGTCATATCATTAAATGTAGTTGTCTCCCAGCACTCTAATCCAGTCGGCTCTGCAGGTTGTGTGCCTGTTATTTCCCAAAGACAAGTTGTATTATTGAATGTAGCTGTTTCCCAACATTCTAATCCGGTCGGGGCTGCAGGTTGAGTCCCTGTAACTTCCCAGTCACAAATTGCATTATTGAATATGACTGTTTGCCAACAATTTATTGTTGGTGCATTTGGAGCTTGAGTCACACTGACTTCGTAAATATCTGAAAATGTATTGCAATCAACATTGTTGACGTTGGCTGCAAATTCAGCCACTTTCGCTCTATAAGATGTCGTTACGATTACTCCAGTTAATATAAGGTCTTGGGCTGTAGAACCAGCTATATCCGTCCAGATAATTCCATCCGTACTTTCTTGCCATTGGTAAAAATGATTACTAAAAACTGTGTTATCTGGAATTGCTGTTATAGTTGTATTGAAGGGTGTATCTGCACTACATAAACTTACAGAATCATTATTTGAACTGTCTTCAACAGAAATGGTATCACCACATGACTTGAATTCAATATCGTCAATGGCCAAATCGTTTCCACAGCCACCTTGCCCGTTATTGATCATTTTAAGTATGACAGTGTTTTGACCGACTAAAGTCTGAAATATCAAGCCATACTCTTGCCAATTTGGGCTGTTGGTTTCAAAGATATTCCCAGTATTACCACTAGCCAATAAGTTAGTATCAGTACCATCCCAGATTTCGAAACGGACATTGATAGGAATAGTTCCTAAGGGTTGTGTAGAACAAAATCCACCTGCAATAACAAGGTTTATCAGCCATGCTGAAAATTCATAAGTTGTTGACTCACAAAGCCCAGAAACCGTCGTTCTGTAAAATTCTCCTGCAGAAAAACCTGCGTTCACTATTAGGCATTTACCATTAACATCATTAGGGGTATGGTCTTGTATTTGGTGCCAATCAAATCCATTCCCAGAAGTTCCGTTGGATACAGTGTAAAAACCATCATTCGGAAATCCTTCAGAATATGCATACGTTGTTGTTCCTGCCGGTAGAGGATTATTATTGGTTCCTGTGCCAAAATCTTCTGTAAAAATTGGATCTCCAGAATTACCCCCACAGAATCCTAATTGCGCTTGAGTTTGATGAATCCCCAGGCATAATGATACATAAAACGATATGGTTATTAATTTTTTAATAAGATATATGTGAGTTGACAATCATCATTAGCACGAAATTATAAGTTGATAACTTGTTTTAATCCGAAAAATACACCTTTTCAAGACATTGAAGAAAATACAAACCTATACATATACAATACATACATTTTTCATAATTTTAAGTTCATTATTCCCAGAATAAAATAATAAATTAAAAAAGTCTTAATTCATTACTACTAAATCATATAAAATGAATCCTGTTTTTGAACCCTATTACGCAGTAATTTTCACCTCCACACATAAAGAAAAAACAGAAGGCTATGCTGAAATGGCCCTAAAAATGGAAAAGCTTGCTACTAAGCAAAAAGGTTTTATGGGTATTGACAGCGCCAAGACTAACTTGGGCATCACCAATAGTTATTGGGCAAGTCTTGAAGACATAAAGAATTGGAAACAACAGACCGACCATTTATTGGCACAACAAAAAGGAAAAACGGATTGGTATAGCTGGTATCATGTGAGAATTTGCAAGGTTGAACGGGAATATGAATTCAATGCTGCAATCAATTAATTTTAATTAATTACATTCAATCTACAAAAATAGGTTTCTTACAAAAGGTCTTGATACGTAAGTAAATACTTTCTTGTGTTTTTATTTTTCCTAGAACCTTTCAACCAATTTACATTTCATCGACTTTTACAAGAACGATGTCGATTAAATTAAACATCTCGAGATTCTGTGTGGTACTTTGTGGCACTAATACAACTTCCCTCATTATTTTTACCCAAATCTTGATATGGCATCACTGTTGATATCATATATTAAAATTTGACCTACATGAAGAAATTTTTACTTAACATTATCTTACTATGTTTATTGGGACTATCGACTTATCAAAGTTTTGCCCAAACAACATCGGTAAAGATCACAGTAGATTGGGAAGACAAATCTTATGAAAATAGGGTGATTGTTCAAGATCCAGGATTCCAGGATATTCTAACGATCGAGAATCCAGATGAGCCATATGCTACTACTGGGACATCTCTGATATATACAGCGGTTTATGACCTAGGTTGTATACAAGGTGGTACTTATAAGGTCATTTTATTCAATGCAAACAATATGCCTTGGGCAAGCCCTGCATCAATTAGCGTAACAGTTGATGGTGTTGTGGTTATTAGCGATACAGGCTCTTTAGCTAGTACTGCTGGCTACGAAATATCCTTCAATGTATCAAGTGATGGTTCAAATTGTTCTCCGCTACCGGATTCAGATGGCGATGGTGTTATAGATATCATTGACCTCGATGATGATAATGATGGCATTAGTGATGTAGATGAGGCCCTTGGGATAAATGCATTCAATTGCACAATTCCTGCATTGAACTTTTTTGGAGGATCATATGAGACTGGAGGAACTGGCTCTGGAACTTTGGGTGCGATCTATAGATTTCCGAATGCCATATTTATGGAACCTTTTGATGTTTTAGTTGAAATTGTTGAAATGCGTAATGCGACGATTTCTACTATAGATGACGATACCGTGGATAATCCAAACTATCTTCAAACTCGCGTTACTTTTACTGGTAATGAAAAGCCAACCGATTGTGCTGGTTGTGACTACCCAGGAATAACTTTTAAGTTTACCATTGTCAATCAAGGAACATCAATACCGGCCGCTTCATTATTCAGGATTGGTGGAACTACTTGGGATGTAGATGGCCCAGCAGATCGAAAAGAATCTGTTCGATATTATGATCCATCGGCTTATGGTGTAGACAACCCAACTACTTTAGATATTACAGATGTAAATGGTGATGCATCAGAAATTGAAATGACAGCTGGTGGCATTCTGGAAGGCCCAGGCTTTTCGACTTTACCGCAACTTAGGGCCTATTTTCAATTCCTGAGCAATACGTTTACCTTAAGAATGCAAAATGTTAGGACATCTTACACTGGATCCAATACTCGTGAATACGGAATGTCCTTTACACAATGTGACGTTTTGGATTTCAAGTCCGCTTCCCTAGTAATTGTTAACGGCACCGATACTGATGGCGATGGACTAGATAACCATTTGGATTTAGATACCGATAATGATGGAATCCCGGACAATGTAGAAGCACAAGTTACTACAGGATATATTATGCCGAGTATTACAATGGACATTAATCCAATAACTGGTCTAGATGTCAATTACGATCCTACAGCTCCTATTCCTGGCACTGAAATCGTACCAGTCGATACGGATGGTGATGGAATCTTTGATTTCATGGACACAGACAGTGATAATGACGGCACTCCGGACATTGAGGAGAACGGTATGGCCAATAGCATCGTGACGTTCACAGATGCAGATGGTGATGGTTTGGATGATCTCTTTGAGACCAATGGTGTTTTGGACGTAGTTCGTGATGTCAATGAAGATATTGAAGATCCAACAGACCTTTCCATTCTCCCGGACACCGATGGCGACCTTGCCCTGGGTGGTGATCTGGATTATCGTGATGCCATAGATGTACTGATCGAGTCGGCCTCTGTTGATTTCGATGGTATCGACGACCATATTGCAGGATCGGCCTTCATGGGTGGGTGGCCAGATGCCACGCTGATGGCATGGATCAAGCTCGACCCTACCTTCTCCAGTGATGGTGATGTGGCAGGTCAAGGCCTCATGCGTATGTATGTGAACGGTACCACAAAGAAATTACATTCCTATTATATCCCAAGTGGAGGGAGCTCGGCCTATGGTTCGAGTTCCGTGAGTACCTTGGATACCGATCAATGGTATCATGTGGCCATAAGCTATCAAGGTGCTACAGGAATGACCAAACTATACCTCAATGGCAAACTGGAACAATCGGGTTCCATCCCTGCAGGGACCTTGTCCACCAACCCTATCTATGCAGGTCCTGATTTCAATATCGGACGTCATTCTCGATTGGACAACTCTTATTTCAAAGGGGCGATCGACGAAGTCCGTGTCTTCGATACCGTCCTGACCGATGGTCAGTTACAACAAATGGTCTATCAAGAGATCAAGCAAGATGGGGCCAATGTCAAGGGAAGCATCCTAGATAAGCCCATTACGGATATTGCGACGACGGCAAGCTTGCCATGGGCCAATTTACAGGCCTATTACCCAATGACCAACATCCTCACAGGTAAGACCACCGATGTCTCTGCCTATGGCCGTGATGCAGACCTGAAGAACATCTTCACGGTACAGCCACAAACAGCACCGATGCCCTATGAAACAGCAAATGATGGCCCATGGACCACAGAAGGCACTTGGCTCTATGGGGATGTCTGGGATATCGTGGATGTCGCAAACAACAAGGATTGGGGTATCGTTTCCATAAAAAACCATATATCAACATCCGACTCTCATAGCCAATTGGGTTTGATGATAGATGCCGGAAGTTCCTTGACCGTGACTGACGATAATGCCATCACCAACAATTGGTTACTCCAATTGGATGGGACCCTTGACCTCGCTGGGGATTCACAACTCATACAATCAGGGAATAGTGACCTTGTTACCTCTGCCACAGGTAAGATACTGAGGCGCCAGGAAGGTAACAGCGATTTTTTCTGGTACAACTACTGGTCATCGCCAGTGGGAACTACAGGCGCTACCACATTGAGTGACAATAATGGCAGCAGTAACAACACCAATAACAGCCCTTTCAACATCGATATGCTCATGGATGGTACGGGAAGCACTGCCATGCAGTTCACCTCTGAATTCGATGAGGTGGGTAGGATCAGTGACCGTTGGTTGTACAGTTTCCAGAATGGGATCACCTATTACGATTGGGTGACCCTGGCCATAGATGATGACATACTACCAGGTGTGGGATACACACAGAAAGGAACCGGTAATGCTGGAACCCAGCAACAATATACCTTCGTAGGGAAACCAAATAACGGGACCATCCTCATTCCTGCAGACGATGTGGAAGGAGATACAGGTGCCAATGAAAGTCTGGAAGGAACCACATTAACTACGACTTTAATAGGTAACCCATATCCATCAGCATTGGATGCCAGGCAATTCATCAGTGATAATTCAGGTGTCATCCAAGGGACGATCCTATTATGGGAGCAGTGGGCAGGTAGCTCACACTGGCTTGCGGAGTACGAAGGAGGCTATGGCTTCATCAACAATCTAGCGACTGAGAGAGCCTACCAATATCCAGGCATCCCGATTGCCGATCAAGTACAGACCCAAGGCATCAAAGTACCTACATATAATATCCCGGTAGGTCAAGGTTTCTTCGTGGAAGTGGTCAACGATGGTGATATCGAGTTCAATAACGGACAACGTGTCTTCATCAAGGAAAGTGATGCCGATGGCATCGATCCTGAAAACGGCTCCTCATTCTTCAGGGGTGGTGATCCGCAAACTACGGAAACCTCAACAGAAGATCGCGTTGATGAAATGTCGATACTACGATTGGAATTCGGCGTCTCCAGCGGCGCAAGCAGGAGTTTTGTTCTAGGCTTCAGCGACTTCACGACCGATGGCTTCGATTATGGCTATGATGGCGGCTTGATAACTAGTCCACCGGCAGATGATATGGGAAGTCTTCTTAATGGACAACAGTACGTCATCCAGGCATTTGCCCAGATCACACCAGAGAAAGAAGTGAGTTTGGTCATGCATTCGTCCGGCACGTTCACCCATACCTTGAAATCAACTGAAATAACGAATATCCCTGAAAGTCAAGCCTTATTGATAAGGGATAACCTAACAGGTAGCGTATATGACCTAAGGAGCACAGAGCCCTATGACTTCACATCGGAGGCAGGAACGTTTACGGACCGATTTGAAGTGATCTTCACGGATCCGACACTTT
>Ga0316201_10001204_pt1 | contig 17031 bp, 14 predicted proteins | sample CS6wburrow_MG_FD_204516 | JGI IMG/M metagenome (GOLD analysis project Ga0316201, IMG submission 204516) | Coastal sediment microbial communities from Delaware Bay, Delaware, United States - CS-6 worm burrow | ecosystem: Environmental > Aquatic > Marine > Coastal > Sediment | place: USA... | reverse complement strand
CTGTTCTTTTGAGGCGCATAGTGGTCACTACGCAACGAAAAAGAACTGAAAAATGGACTGCCGTGGCGCTTTTGCAGTAGGGATACTTTCTACCGCGCAGACTCCTAGCCCGCATTTCTCACCAGGCGGCGTGAAACACGGGTAAGGCATTGGTCTTTTGGAAAAAAACCTGGATGATCAAAAATACAGTGAGTTATTCAATCATGCCTATAACGGTTCAGGCTGGTCTTCGCGTCCGTAAGCTTGCTCTTCACTCAAACCGTAGCTATGGTTACGCTTTCCGCTCCAGAGCGGCGCTTTCGAACACCAGCTCGCCTGCTCCCGTGATCCTGGTGAGAAATGCGGGCTAGACTGATTTGGCTGTTTGCTGCTGCATGTGCATTTGCCGCGAAGTCCACTGCCGGGCAAGGGCTGGTGCCGTTGCCGGTGCCCTTGACCCTGGAGTTCGCGATCAGTGCAGGAACCGAAAACTCACATCCCGCGTTAATGGCTTCACAGGCTGAAGAACGCGCGGCCGAGGCTGAACTTGAGGATGCGGAAAGCAACTACACGTTGGAATCTTCTGTTAGATTGACGGCTGGTTGGGTACAACCGAATGAACTTGCTTTTGATCAAACACACGATGATCATATCGCACAGCTCAATGTTCGTAAGGTGCTGTACGATTTCGGTGTGACCAGCGGCAAGGTCGGTGCGGCTGAAAACCTGATCATGGCAAGCAAACAGGAGTATGAATATACGCGTCAGCTACAGGTCATCGACATAGCACAACATTATTTTGATGTGCTTCTCTCGGATCTCAAGTATGCCTGGGATAATGAAACCATGGCGATGCACTATGTGAGTTATGACCGCCTCAGGGAACGTTATGCCCTGCAGCAGGTTTCAGATGTTGAGCTGCTGCAATCCGAAAACACCTATCAGACAGCACGCACTCAGCGCAATGCCAGTGAAACCATGCAGCGAACCACCCGGGCCTTGCTCGCAGTTGCAATCAACCGTCCCGGTGAGCTTTCGATCGATCTCGCCAAACCCGGGTTTGAAATAACCTCGCGTGAACTGCAGGAGCTTGATGAACTGGTTGTGGCAGCGGTGCGCAATAACCTGGAAATGCAGGCCAGAAGAAACCGGGAAACAGCCGCGCGGCTTGATCTGGATGCCTCACAAAAACGTAACAGGCCGACACTGGACGCCACCTTTCAGTTATCCGAATATAGCCGCTTAACACCAAACCGCGATGATGCCCGCGCACGACTGAACCTGGTGATACCGCTGAATGAAAGTGGTGGCAGGCGCTCTGAGATTGCTGAAAACAGGGCCGAATGGTTGCAGGCCAGTGCGGACGTCATGCAACTGGAAGCCCGATTGCGCAAGCAGGTAGCCGAACTATGGCAACAGATATTGCAGCTGCGCATCAGGCAGCAGGAACTGGCAGTCGCGGCAAGCCGTGCTGAACTGGAACTTGACAGAGCGCGCGGCGAGTACGAGCTTGAAATTAAGACACACCTGGGCAATGCCATGGTCAACACGTCCGAGGTTCGCTATCAACAGGCCAGGAATGAATACCAGCGAGCACTGGCATGGATGCAGTTGTATCTACTGATTGGAAAAAGCCCGGAACAAATACTAAGCGCTGGTAGAACATAATCCATGAAACGATTACAGATGACATTTGTACAACTGCTTGCCCTGCTGATTCTGGGCGTCACTGCCGGCGCTGCTGATGCCGGGGATTTTGACGCGGTTCTCGAATGGTCCGGTATCTACGTTGTTAACTTCCCGCTGGATGGAGGAGTCGCCAATGTATATGTGCGCCCGGGTGATCGGGTCAGCAAGGGCACAAAACTCGTTGAACTGAATCCCGCACCTTTGGATATTCGCATCAGCCAGTATGAAGCCGAAGTCGCTGCCAGTAAGCCGGTGCTGGCAGATGCTAAACGCGAGTTTGAACACGCACAGTCGCTGTATGAGCAGACGGTGCTCTCCGACGTCGAATTACAAAGGGCACGGCATGTCTATGAGAAAGCCAGCGCCGAACTGTCGGCATCGCGAGCCCGTCTCAAATATGCGCAGTGGCAAAGAGACATGGCCAGCGCGGTGGCACCCTGGGATGCCAGGGTTGTGGAGCGCAGCGTTGAACCGGGGCAGATGCTGGTGGCAGAACAGCGATCGAAACCGCTGCTGGTGCTGGCAAGAACCGGCGTGATGGCCGCCACCGCGGAGTTGCCATTGTCATCTGTGCAGGCACTGGAAACGGGTCAGCCGGCCAAAGTGCTCATCGATAATCAGCAGTATGCGGCAAGAGTGACATCAGTCGGCATGCATCGGGAAACAGGCACAAAGGATGGCTACTATCGGCTTGAGGTCGAGTTTGAGGTTGGCCCGAACAATGGTTTGCGGGCCGGGCAGACGGCCACTATCAGCTTGCCATGATCTGCCGTCGTTACTTCATCAGCGGGCGCGTGCAAGGTGTGTTCTACAGGGCCAGTGCCCAGCGCTATGCCCAATCTCTGGCGTTGTCCGGCTGGGTACGCAACCGGCGCGATGGCAGGGTCGAGTTGCTTGCCTGTGGCGAAGAGCGGGTTCTGCTGGTATTGGAAAAATGGCTTGAAATTGGCCCGGAATACGCAAAAGTGACTAATATAAAGGTAACAAGCGAAAAGCCGTCAAATATTCCCGCCGCATTTGATGTGCTGCCGACGGTGTAATTAACCAGGTAAGTCAACGAGACGCTCCCTATGAATGCAGTGATGGACAATCAGAAACATCGCAAGCTGGATCTGCACGAGATCCTGACGTGGATGGAGCAGGATGGTCTTGTTGATACAGAAAGTGCGCACATGCTGAGAACCATTGCGATCGGCGCTGAATACAACAAAAAACATCCGTTACAGATCATCGCGGATCGCAACTGGAAACATCCACAACACGCTCAGCTGCTATCGCTGGACGTGCTCACTGAATGGTTTGCCAGGCGAGTGGATCTGCCGTACGTACGAATTGATCCATTAAAAATCGATGTGGCAGCAGTCACCGATGTCATGTCTTATGCCTATGCGGCACGTTTTAATGTACTGCCGATCAAGGTTGATGACCTGACCATTACTGTTGCTGCAACACAGCCCTATGACATGGAGTGGATGGACGAACTCAGCCGTATTCATCGAAAAGAGTTCGAGATAGTTATCTCCAACCCGGTGGATATCAGCCACTATCTGCTCGAGTTTTACACAGTATCCAAGTCGGTAAGTGGCGCACAGACTTCCGGCCATCCGGTAGCCGGCAACATCCAGAATCTCGAACAACTCATGGAACTGGGGCGTACGGGCAAACTGGATGCTAATGACCAGCACGTGGTTAATATCGTTGACTGGTTATTGCAATATGCCTTTGATCAACGTGCCAGTGATATACACCTGGAACCGCGCCGAGACATGAGTAACGTGCGTTTTCGTATCGACGGTGTGATGCATGATGTCTACCAGATCCCGACCAGCGTCATGGCCGCTGTATCCAGTCGAATAAAAATTATCGGGCGTATGGATGTCGCAGAAAAACGCCGGCCACAGGATGGTCGTCTGAAAACGCGTACTCCGGAAGGGCAGGAGGTTGAATTACGCCTGTCTACCATGCCGACAGCTTTCGGCGAAAAGCTGGTGATGCGCATATTTGATCCGGAAGTGCTGGTGAGAAACTACCGGGAACTGGGTTTTAGCGATGCTGATGATGAAATCTGGCAGACAATGATCAGCCAGCCAAATGGCATCATCCTTGTCACAGGACCAACTGGTTCAGGTAAAACCACAACGCTGTATTCAACCCTGAAGCAGCTGGCAAAACCGGAAGTCAATGTATGTACTGTTGAAGATCCGATCGAGCTGGTCGAACCAAGCTTCAACCAGATGCAGGTGCAGAGAAACATCGATCTCGATTTTTCTACCGGTGTCAGAACATTGATGCGCCAGGACCCGGACATCATCATGATTGGTGAGATCCGTGATATGGAGACAGCTGAAATGGCAATCCAGGCCGCACTCACGGGTCACCTGGTGTTATCAACATTGCACACCAATGATGCGCCTTCTGCCGTTACGCGTATGCTGGATATCGGTGTGCCGCCGTACTTGCTGCAATCCTCGATTCTGGGTGTGATGGCGCAGCGCCTGGTGAGAACGCTTTGCCCGCATTGCAAGCAGGCGACTGAAATCAGTGATGAAGAATGGAATGCACTGGTCAAACCCTGGCGCTCGAAGAAACCTGAGCATGTCATGAGTCCTGTCGGTTGCCTCGAGTGCCGCAATACCGGCTACATGGGGCGTATGGGCCTGTATGAAATGTTTACCTTTACCGGCAAGGTGAGGAAGCTGGTCAATGCGTCATGTGACATTACGGAATTGCGCCAGCAGACACTGAAAGACGGTCTCAAACCGCTTCGTCTCAGCGGTGCCAGCAAGGTGGCCGCGGGCGTGACAACCATCGAAGAAGTGATTCGGGTTGCTCCGCCGCCACTCGCCCTGTAGCCCGCATTTCATAAGTCTTTATATGGATCGAGGTCAGGTAGCCGCAAAAAACGCTAACAGCACGAATTTATAAATTTTGCATGAATATTCGCGTATTTGGCTAAAGATTGATGGTGCGTACAGCGCACCCCTGGCCCGCATTCTCAATGTATCCCCGATTGAGTATAATACGCAGCTCATAATTCACGTGTTTGCATTGGATTGCGCCATTTCTAAAACGATGAATGTTTCGTTCAGTGGCAGCTTATGTATGAATCCGGCTAATGATGTGTTTGTAGATTCTGGAAATTGTTTGGTACAGGTATATGACGTCTAATGTAATAAAAGTTTACTCGACACGTATGTGCGGTTATTGCAGGGCAGCAGAACGACTGTTGAACAGCAAAGGTGTGAGTTATGAAGTCATCAAGGTTGATGAAGACCCGGCATTGTACGAGCACATGAAAGAAATATCGGGGCGACACACGGTGCCGCAGATATTTATCGGCGAGCACCACGTCGGCGGCTTTGATGATCTTTCAGCGATCAACCAGAGCGGTGAATTAGATAATTTACTGGCATCGATCTAATTCGCTAAGACTTACTAAACGATAAAACATCATGCTGATCCTGTAAGATCAGCATTTTTCATAGCGGAGATCAAGTGGACTATCTGCCGATTTTTTACCAGATTAAACAGCGAACCAGTCTGGTTGTAGGCGGAGGTGCCGTGGCGGCGCGTAAAGTCAGCCTGTTGCGCAAGGCAGGTGCTGAAGTTGTGGTGGTTTCACCGGAGCTATGTGAAGAACTGGCTCAGTTAGTGTCATCGAACAAGATTCAACACTTGAAGCGTGCTTACAAACAGGAAGACCTGGATAACTGTGTGCTGGTAATTGCAGCCACGGATCAGCGTGATGTTAATGAACAGATTTCTGCCCAGGCGATGTCACGCAATCTGCCGGTAAACGTGGTTGATAATCCGGGACTGTGCAGTTTCATTATGCCTTCGATTATCGATCGATCTCCAGTGCAGATTGCTGTGTCGACAGGTGGTTCTTCACCGGTACTCGCCAGATTGATTCGCACCCGCCTGGAAGGACTGATTCCGGCCGCTTATGGCAAGTTGGGTGCGCTGGTCGAAGATTTCCGCACCCGGGTCAAGGCGGCATTTCCCAATGTTGAACAGCGTCGTTATTTCTGGGAATCGATACTGGAAGGTACAGTCGCAGAGCTGGTATTTACCGGACATGACGAAGATGCGAGGCTGATGCTGGAAAATGCTATTGAGCAAGCTTCAGTATCGCCCCAAATAGTTGGCGAAGTTTTTCTCGTGGGTGCAGGCCCGGGTGATCCGGATCTGCTAACATTTCGTGCCTTGCGCCTTATGCAGAAAGCCGATGTTGTGGTTTATGACAGGCTGGTTTCGCCGGCGATTATGGAACTCGTCAGACGTGATGCCGAAATTGTCTATGTCGGCAAAGAGCGTGACAGGCACACCATGAAACAGGAAAATATTAATCAGCTGCTGGTGCGATTGGCGAAACAGGGCAAGCGCGTACTGCGCCTGAAAGGCGGCGACCCGTTTATTTTCGGTCGCGGCGGTGAAGAGATAGAAACGCTGGCTCAGGAAAAAGTACCGTTTCAGATTGTGCCGGGCATTACCGCTGCAAGTGGCTGCTCCAGTTATGCGGGTATTCCACTGACACACCGCGATTATGCCCAGTCATGCGTGTTTGTCACCGGGCATCTGAAAGACGGCTCGGTAGATCTCAACTGGAAAGCACTGGCACACCCCAACCAGACGGTTGTTTTTTATATGGGGCTGCACGGTGCACCAACTTTGTGCAAGGAGCTGGTGGCGCATGGTTTGCCGGCAACGACGCCGGTTGCGCTGGTCGAGCAGGGAACAACGCCGCAGCAACGCGTTTTTACCGCCACCCTGGATACGCTGCTGGAAGTGATTGCCAATGAAGATATTAAACCGCCAACACTGATTATTGTTGGCGATGTTGTTACACTTCATGACAAGCTTAAATGGGTTGAAGAACATCATACAGATGATGCCGAAGGTGTATTCGCCTATAAAAACTGATACTGTCGACTCAGCTAAGTGAATCGACCTAAAAAATGTTCAAAAACAGTCTTACCTGCAACAAATAAAGAAAAATTCTGAAATTCATACAATGAAAAATTCAAAAAATCTTATTCATATCATCAGGCTGTTACTGCTGACTTCAATATTCATGTTACCGGCTACACAGGCCTGGTCAGAAACACTTTATGTCAGTGATGAACTCTCGATTCCGATGCGCACGGGCGCATCAAACAAGCACCGCATTGTCTATTTCCCGAAAAGTGGCACACGATTGACAGTTAAGGAAAAGAGCGATGATGGCAATTATGTGCATGTATCCAGCCCGGGTGGTAAAGAAGGCTGGGTTGAAACACAATATTTGATGAAACAGGCCAGTGCTCGGGATCGAATCGTGACGGTCACTAATAATCTGGAAAAATCCAGGGCCCAGGTGAAAGAGCTCAAGCAAAAGGTCAGGGAACTTGAAAGCCAGAACAAGGAGCTGGATGCGCAGGTCAATCAGACCCTGAGGGAAATTAAATCGCAGGAGAGCAGCATGGAAAAACTCAAGCGTATCTCTGCGAATCCTGTCGCACTGGCAAACAAAAACAAGACACTGGAACAGCAGCTGAGCCAGTTAACGGCATCGAATAAGCTTTTAACAGCAGAAAATGAGCAGCTCGCGGGTGAAAGTACCAAGGACTGGTTTATTCTCGGTGCCGCAGTGTCAATGGGAAGCCTGCTGTTTGGTTTACTCATCACCCGTATCAACTGGAAACGTAAACGCCACAGCTGGGGGGATTTCTAGCCCGCAGTTCATCAGTCAGTGAGAAGGATCGAGGTCAGATAGCCGCAAAAAACGCCAACGGCGCGAATTTATCAATTTTGCATTGAACACTCGCGTATTTGGCGTGTTTCGCGGCTAACCCGCATTTCTCACCAGGCCACTGCGTAACCCGAGTAACCGCATGATTAGAAAACACGAAGCTCGATTTCAATCAAACACAGTCTGTTTGGCGCGACGCTATTTCGTTCCATGCACATCTGTAGCGTCTCTGCGTACGCATCTTCCGTCAAACCATAGCTATGGCTATGCTTTTCAGTCCAGACGCGCACCCAGAAACACTACAGATGCACCTGAATCCGAAATCCTGGTGAGAAATGCGGGCTAAAGATTCATAGTGCGCCAAGCCGTTTTCATCACTTGAAGCCTTCGTCAAACATAACAAAAGTCTATTCACGTATAGAAATTCTGTCTGTAACCAACCACTTGGAATATAGAGAAATCACCCTGAAACGGGTATAGTATGCCTCCCTGCGCACGGGCTACGCTTCAGGCGCATGAAAAATGAATCTCTATGCTGGTCTATCTTTTTGATTAGTCTGGTGTTTTAAAACTGGCACGTCCCTTTGGAGGAAAAAGATGTCGGATATAGTTGCAACCAATCAGACGATTCTGGTTGTTGGCGGTGGCATCAGCGGCATGACTGCTGCACTCGAAGCTGCTGAAGTCGGCAAACAGGTAATCCTGATTGAAAAAAGGCCATTTATTGGCGGCCGGGTTTCCCAACTCTACAAATATTTTCCTAAACTGTGCTTCCCGACATGCGGACTGGAGATCAACCAGCGCCGTATGAATGCGAACAAGAACATCACGGTCCTGACCATGTCGGAAGTGACTGATCTTCAGGGCGAAGCAGGCAACTATACCGCGACAGTCAAAATCAGTCCTCGTTACGTCAATGCAAATTGCACAGCTTGCGGTGACTGCGCTGATGCTGTCGAAGCCGAGTTCGACAATGAATTCAACTACAACATGGACAAGCATAAAGGCGCCTACCTGCCATACACTATGGCGCAGCCGCAGCGTTATGTAATCGATCCCGGTATGATCGGCACAGACGATGCGCAAAAAGCCAAGGATGCCTGCAAGTTTGATGCTGTTGACCTGGATATGCAGGAAGAAACGGTCGAGCTGAAAGCTGGCGCGGTTGTATGGGCGACAGGATGGCGCCCCTATGATGCCAACAAGATTCAGCCTTACGGCTATGATCGCATCGATAATGTCATTACCAGTGTCGAATTTGAGCGTATGATGGACCCGTTCGGTCCTACCGCTGGCAAGCTGGTGCGTCCATCTGACGGTAAGGAAGCGAAGAATGTCGCTTTCATTCAATGTGCCGGTTCACGTGACCGCAACTATCTCAAGCACTGCTCACGCATCTGCTGCATGGCTTCTTTGAAGCAAAGCACCTACGTCTCAGAAAAATACGGTGATGAAGCCGACGTTTCAATTTATTACATCGATATCCGTGCAATCGACCGTTTCGATGATTTCTATCAGCGTGTACAGGACGATCCTAACGTCAAGTTCATCAAGTCCAAAGTTGCCAACATCGTAGAAAACAAGGAGAACGGCAACCCGACCCTGAATGGTGTCGATACCGAAGGTTACAACCGTTATGCCAATGAGCATGACCTGGTTGTGCTTGCTGTTGGTATGGAACCAAGTGTCGATAAAGACACATTCCCGATTGAAATTAAAGTGAATGATGAAGGCTTCATCGAACAGGATGAGGCTAACGGTGGTGTATTTGCTGCCGGTTGTTCATCCGATGCGCTGGACGTAAATCGTGCAGTACAAAGTGCAACAGCATCTGCATTAAGAGCCATCCAGGTTGTTAATCGCGTAGCTCAGGCGGAGGGTTAAAACATGTCTGACGAAATGAAAATTGGCGCGTACATTTGTAACGGTTGTGGCATCAGTGAGCGCCTGGATTCCGCGCAACTGGAAATGACAGCCACCCGTGATGGCAAAGCAGCGCTGTGTAAACAACACGATTTCCTCTGTTCTGAAGCTGGCGTAAAAATGATTCAGGATGACATCGATAACGAAGGCGTTAATCACCTTGTTATCGCTGCCTGCTCGCGTCGCGCAAAATCGGACGCCTTTAATTTTGATAACGTGGCTTTGTCTCGTGCCAACCTGCGCGAAGGCGTTATCTGGGTACGACCTGATACTGATGAAATGCGCGAAACCACACAGGAAATGGCAGACGATTATGTGCGTATGGCCTGTGCTGAATCCAAGTACATGAAAATACCACAAGCCAGTGGCGAGCAAAGCGTCAATAAAAATATATTGATTGCAGGCGGTGGTGTTGCAGGTATGACTGCGGCGCTGGAAGCTTCTAAAGCGGGCTACCCCTGTACTATCGTTGAGAAAACGGGCCAGCTTGGTGGTGCGACAGCGAAGCTGTATAAAAAGATTCCAACCAAAACGCCATATGCCGATCCGCAAGACACCGGTGTAGCCGAGATGATTGCTGCAGTTGAAGCGGACAGCAATATTACCGTTCATCTCAATTCAACGCTGACCAACACCGCTGGTGCGCCGGGTCGATTCAAAGCCGACATCAGCACCGAGAGCGGCAGTACGGAGACGAAAGATTTTGGTGCAATCGTGCAGGCCTCTGGCTTCACACCCTACGATGCCAGCAATCTGCCTGAATTTTCCTATGGCAAAAACAAAGACGTTGTCACCCAGATGGAACTCGAAGCTTTGGCTGTCGAGGCTAACGGCGCTGCAATAAAGCGCCCGTCTGATGGCAAGGAAGTTCAAAGCGTATTGTTCATTCAGTGTGCTGGTCAACGCAGCAAGAAAGAAGGCCATCTGCAGCATTGTTCGGGCTACTGCTGTAGTGCATCGATTAAACAGGCAATGTACTTCAAGGACCAGAATCCTGACATTGATACCACCGTGCTGTACACCGATTTACGTACCCCGGGTGCGGGCGGTGAAAATTTCTACCGCAGTGGTCAGAAAAAGGGCGTGATCTTTACCAAGGGTATTGCCAGCGAAGTCGTTGACGGCGCTAACCCTACCGTCAAGTTCAAAGACCTGATTCTTGATGATGATATCGATCTCGAAGTCGATATGGTGGTACTGGCGACGGGTATGGTGGCTAATGCGGGTCAGCCTACGCGTGCTGAATTAACCGTAATGGATGACGAAGATAAAGCTGCAGAGAAGGCCAACGAAGAGGTGGAAATCAGGGTCGATGTCGAGTCTATTCTTAATCTTGACTACCGTCAGGGTAAAGACGTACCGCATATGGCTAACGGTTTCGCTGACTCGCACTTCATCTGTTTTCCGTACGAAACGCAACGTACAGGGATTTATACGGCTGGCCCGACGCGTCGTCCAATGGACACACAACAGGCAATGGATGATGCCATGGGTGCGGCGATGAAAGCGATTGCTGCAGCTGAAAATTCAGGTTTAGGTAAAGCAGCACATCCACGTGTCGCAGACCTGAGTTTCCCAAGCTTCCGTGCGGAAGGTTGTACGCAATGTAAACGCTGCACCGTGGAATGTCCGTTCGGAGCCATCAACGAAACTGACGATGGTTATCCAATGTTTAATGAATCACGCTGCCGTCGTTGTGGTACCTGCATGGGTGCCTGCCCGGTACGCGTCATTTCGTTTGAGAACTACTCAATCGATACTGTCGGTCAACAGCTGAAAGCGGTAGATATACCCGACGAGTTTGACGAAAAACCACGTATCCTGGTACTTGCCTGTGAAAACGATGCTTATCCTGCACTGGATATGGCGGCCCAGAACAAGCTCGAATACAGCGCGTTCACGCGTATTATTCCGGTTCGCTGTTTAGGTTCAGTGAGCTTGAGCTGGATTACCGACTCATTGAACAGTGGTTTTGATGGCATCATCCTGATGGGTTGTCCAAGTGGTGATGACTATCAGTGTCACTTTGTGAGAGGCTCATTGATGGCGCAGGAGCGTATGAGTAAAGTAGGCGATACGCTGGAATCACTGAGTCTGGAAAAAGAGCGCGTTCAAACTTATGAAATCTCGATTACCGATATACATAAGGTTCCACAAATAATTAATGATATGGCTGAAACGATCGAGCAGATCGGCATGAGCCCGTTTAAATTCTAGGAGTGATGCCATGAGTGATTTGAATACAGGCATGGTTGAAAAGTACCGCAACAACTTCCTCAAGGAAGTTGAAGCCAATGTCGAAGAAGGTGACTGGGTGAAAATGTGCATGCAGTGTGGTGTATGTTCAGGCTCATGCCCGCTTGGCCCTCATTGGGATCATCCTCCACAGGAGCTGTTCATGATGATTCGTGCCGGCAAGCGTGATGAAGTGCTGGAGTCGACATCGATGTGGATGTGTACTTCGTGCTACAACTGCATCGTGCGCTGCCCGCGTGAACTGCCGATTACACATATCATGCACGGTCTTGCGCATTATGCGACCCGTCTCGGTATCGAGCCGAAGAACCAGCCGACACGCAAGTTCTCCCAGCTGTTCTGGGACAACCTGGCCAAGAACGGCCGCGTTAATGAGCTCAAACTGGGCATCAGCCTTTACTTCATGAACGGTTTTGTCGAAGGCATCAAGACCGCCCTCGGCATGGCTGGTATCGGTATGGGCATGGTCAAGACCAAGCGCATGAATCCGATGGAAATACTTGGTGGTCACACCGTCAAGGACAAGAAAGGTTTCCAGGCAATGATCAAGAAGGCCCAGGAACTCGAAGCAGCTCGCGTCGATAACTAGAGGCAGGTATAAATACAATGGCTACTAAAGAATATTCATTTTATCCGGGTTGTTCATCACAGGAGGGTGCATCATCCTCGAACTACCTGAAGTCAGTCAACACCATGTGTGATGTGCTTGATATCAAGCTCAACACCATTCCTGACTGGAACTGCTGTTCAGCATCGATCGGCTACTGTGGTGGCGGCGAGCTGCCACGTCTGGCGTTGTCTGCACGCAACATCGCACTGTCTGAACAGCACAATGCCGGACAGGACATCGTTGCTACATGCGCAGCCTGCTGGCTTGCTACCAAGGAAACCCAGGAACGCCTGGAAATGGATTCTGACCTGATGGCTGAAACAAACCAGGCATTGTCAGAAGCCGGATTGACGCTGAAAAACGAAAGCAAGATTCGCCACATGGTAGAAGTACTGATCGAGGATCTCGGCTACGATGAACTGGGCAAGCATGTAACGAAACCACTCGATGGCATCAAGATCGCGGGTTATGTAGGATGTCAGACCAACCGTCCATTTGGCATTGAAGGCGAGTCATTCGAGAATCCCAAGTATCTCGACAAGTTCATCGAAACAATGGGCGCCGAGCCGGTTGAAAAGTACGACAAGAAAGTCTCATGCTGCGGTGGTGCGCTGGCATTCTCAGAGCCGGAGAAGTCACAGGCCCTGATCAAGGATATCATCGAAGCGGCTTATGACGGTGGTGCCGACATGATCGTCACACCATGTCCTGTTTGCCAGATGAACGTCGAAGTATACCAGGACAAGATCAACGCCACGTACGGTACCAAGTTCAATATCCCGGTGACTTACTACAGCACACTGATGTCAGTAGCTTATGGCAAGAATGGCAAGCAAGCTGGCCTTGATGGCCAGATTATTCCGGCGAAGAAGCTTGAAGAGATCGCCGGCAAGTAAAAACTGAAAAATAGGCTATAGTTCTATTCATAATTAATAAAAATATATAACAACAATAATAACTGGAGCCCGGGCTTGCCCGGGCTTTTTTTATGCCTTCTGGGTGTGCTGTTTGGATTTTGATCTGACAGTCACCGTAAAAAAATGTCCACAGATGAACGCAGATAAACACAGATGCTAAACACGTTATTTGTCCGCTAATAAACGCAAATAAACGCTAATAATATCAATATCACTCCTGCGAACGCAGGAGTCCAGCGTCGTTGCAAACCACAAAGAAAATACTGGTCCGCGAAAAGCGCCAAATCATTTTGTTATGTTTTTGCTTTGTTCGCGTCCTTTGCGTTTTTTGCGGCCAAAGAACATGTTTAGCATCTGTGTTTATCTGCGTTCATCTGTGGACTAAAGTTTTTATTTGCGTGTATTTGCGGACAATTACTTCCTATATAAACCATGATTAGTATGTGGTTATCGCCTTGATAAAGGTCAATGAGCTTCCTGTCTATTCATGTAAAGTGCTCTTCTACTTCAGACTCTGTGCAAACCTATGATCAATCTTGAAAAAGAAGTTGCCACAGGCATTCCTCTGTTTCGGCTGGCGTTCCGGCCGTTTTTCCTGGGTGCGGGTATATTTGCCGTCGTGTCAGTTCTTGTCTGGATGATTGTTTATGTTCAGGGCATAAATTTCAACTTTTCCGGGATGTCGCCAACGACATGGCATGCGCATGAAATGATCTTTGGTTATGCAATGGCAGTTATCGCAGGTTTCCTGTTGACAGCAATTAAAAACTGGACAGGACAACAAACCCTGCGAGGCCCAGGACTGGTTGTGCTGTTTGCGCTATGGGTTCTGGCCCGTACCATACCGCTGACAGGGGTGGATGTGCCATTGGCTGTGTTGGCCATTATTGATTTAGCATTTATGCTTTTACTTGTATTTGCAGCGATCATGCCTGTGTTGAAGGCGAAGCAATATAAGCAACTGGGTGTTGTCTCGAAGCTGTTTTTATTGATGCTGAGTAATATGCTGTTTTACCTGGGTGCTGCCGGGGTTATCGAAGACGGTGAACGTTGGGGTCTGTATTCAGGTATCTATATGGTAATTGCACTGGTATTCGTAATGGCAAGACGTGTTATACCTTTTTTCATTGAAAAGGGAATTGATGGTAAGGCCGATATCAAGAACTGGCTCTGGCTTGATTTATCAAGTCTTGTGCTACTGATTGTGCTGTGGATCACGGATGTATTCACAAGTCTCGAAACGGCTGTCTCAATAGTCGCCGCCATCCTTGTTGTCCTGCATGTGATGCGCATGGCCGGATGGTATACACGCCAAATCTGGCGCAAGCCGCTATTATGGGTGCTTTATATCGCTTATGGCTCACTCGTTGCGGGTTTCGCTTTAAAGGCTGTCGAAATCTGGTTTGGCCTGTCCCCCTATCTTTCTGTGCATGCCTTTGCATACGGTGGTATCGGTGTTATGACAATGGGCATGATGTCACGTGTCATACTCGGTCACACCGGAAGAAATGTGTTCGAACCACCTGCAATCCTGTTCTGGTGTTTTTCTTTACTGATATGCGGGGCCCTGGTGAGGATAGTATTTCCGTTGTTCAGTATGGACCTGTATCTTTACTGGATAGGGATATCCCAGTTGTTGTGGATTGCAGCCTTTGTGATTTTTCTCGTGGTCTATGCGCCGATGTTGTGGTCAACGCGCATTGATGGCCGGGATGGGTGAGGGGAAGCAGTGAGGTAAAGCAAGTCGTAAGCTGCATGCGTAGGGTGGGCTCCGCCCACCAGAACTACTGTGACAAGTACGATACATCACTGCGAAAGGATGATTAATAATTTTAGCCGCGAACAACGCAAAAGACGCGAATGGTGTTTTATATAAAAAAGCTTTTTGCGCTGTTGGCGTTATTTGCGGCAAAGAATTGTAGCCTGTAACAACGTGTAAACGCTATTCCTTGAGAAGGACGCCTATGGCAATCGCGACGCCGATGGCGAGCAGTATCAGCAGGTGTTCTGTATGCAGGATTCCGTGCAGCATTGTTCCCGTTTCATGACCCGGGTGTGCATAGACGGCAGGGGAGGCCAGTGCGGACAAAAGTGACAGCGCGGAAAGTTGTTTGAATGGCTTGGCGAATTTCATTTATTGTCTCCAGTATCAGTTATCGCACTTTTACGGTTGTCAGTTCTTCACCGTCAGGGTCCGTCAGGTGAACAGCACATGCTATGCATGGATCGAAACTGTGAATTGTACGTAATATTTCGACAGGCTGCTCGGGGTCGTGCAGGGTATGGTTATCCTCCAGCGCGGCTTCATAGGCGCCTGCCTGGCCGTTCGGGTCTCTCGGGCCTGCATTCCAGGTGCTTGGCACCACGGCCTGGTAGTTATTGATTTTTTGATCCTCGATCACGATCCAGTGTGCCAGTGCTCCACGCGGCGCCTCCATGTAGCCTACACCGCGCGCCTGCTTCGGCCATGTTGATGGCTCCCACAGCACTTCATTAAAGGTACGTGTGTCGCCGGTCTTGATGTTGGCGATAAGATCGTCATACCAGCCTTGCATGTTGTCAGCAAAGATTTTGGTCTCAAGGCCGCGTGCAGCTGTGCGTCCCAGGGTAGAGAACAGCGCGGTGACCGGCACATCCAGTGTGTTCAACGTCAGGTTAACCAGCTCTTTTGTCTGCTCATGGCCTTTAGCATACAGCATCAATACGCGTGCTAACGGACCAACCTCCATCGCATGACCTTTCCAGCGCGGAGACTTGAGCCATGAGTAGGACTGGTCGACGTCCAGGTGCTGATAGGGTGGTTTTGGTCCGGTGTAATTCAGATTGGTTTCACCGTCGTAAGGGTGCAGCCCGGTGCTCTTGCCACCGTTATAGTCGTACCAGGAATGAGCAACGAATTCCTGAATCTGGCTGGGATCGTTCATGTCGACTTCATGAATAGTGGTGAGATCACGATTCAAAATAGCGCCGCCTGGAACAAGATAGGATGAGGGGTCACTCATACCCTTGCCGGCGGTAGGGAAGTCGCCATAGGTGAGGAAGTTGCCCAGTCCTTCGCCACGTGAACCCCAGTCCTTGTAAAAACCAGCGATTGCCAGCAGGTCGGGAACATAGACCTGGTCAACAAAGATGCGCATCTGGTTGATGATCTCCTGTATCTGGGTCAGGCGCTTGGAGTTGATCGCAGAATCTGAATTCAGATCGATTGGACTTGCGACACCACCGACGATGAAGTTCGGGTGCGGGTTCTTGCCACCGAAAATGGTGTGCAGCTTCGCCACATCGCGCTGCCAGCTGAGCGCCTCAAGATAGTGGGCCACGGCCATCAGGTTGGCTTCTGGCGGCAGTTTATAGGCGGGATGTCCCCAGTAGGCCTTGGCAAATATACCCAGCTGTCCAGCTTCAACAAAGTCCTTCAGCTTCTTCTTCATGTCCGAGAAGTAGCCGGGAGACGATTTAGGATAGCTGCTTAGCGACTGTGCCAGTTCAGAAGTGGCCTTGGGATCAGCGCTCAAGGCGGATACTACATCAACCCAGTCGAGCGCGTGCAGATGATAGAAATGCATGACATGGTCGTGGATATACTGAGCCCCGTTCATCAGGTTGCGGATCAGTTCTGCATTGGGCGGAATCTTGTAATCCAGAGCATTTTCGACCGATCGGATGGAAGCCATACCGTGTACCAGTGTGCATACGCCGCAGATACGCTGTGCGAATGCCCACGCGTCTCTGGGATCGCGGCCCCGCAGAATGACTTCTATGCCACGCACCATCGTGCCAGATGAGTAGGCGCTTTCGATCTTGTCGCCATTCATTTGTGCTTCGATGCGAAGGTGACCCTCGATGCGGGTAATCGGGTCAACTACAACTCTTTCATTGGACATGTTTGTGATCTCTCTTTATGAATTCAGATAATCAAACTGGAT
>Ga0316201_10001203_pt1 | contig 17034 bp, 15 predicted proteins | sample CS6wburrow_MG_FD_204516 | JGI IMG/M metagenome (GOLD analysis project Ga0316201, IMG submission 204516) | Coastal sediment microbial communities from Delaware Bay, Delaware, United States - CS-6 worm burrow | ecosystem: Environmental > Aquatic > Marine > Coastal > Sediment | place: USA... | reverse complement strand
TTCAGGTGCGCAAACGCCCGGTTCACGGGATCCGGCCAGTCTGACGGCGGCATGCGCAGGACGTGATGCACGTAATGCTGCTCGACAAGCAATTCCATGTACGCGGGATTCGCGTAGTCCCCCGCAGCCTCGTACGCCTGGATCTCCGCCAGGGCCTTCTGGTCCATCTCCGGCATCAAGACCGTGCGCGCATATTCGTTGTACGCCGGAATGCTCGCCATCATGTTGGAGATGATCAGCCCCTTGAGCTTGTCCTGGTACTTCAGGGCATACTCCAGGGCCAGGATACCGCCCCACGACTGACCGAGCAGATAGAAGTTGTCCGGCCCGAGGCCCAGGGCGATCCGCACCTGTTCGACCTCGTCGACGAACCGCTCCACCTCCCACAGATCCGTATCGTCGGGCTGATCCGAGTAGTACGAACCCAACTGGTCGTAATAGTAGTACTCGATTCCGGCACCTGGAAAATACGAATCGAACGCCTCGAAGTACTCGTGGGTCACGCCCGGTCCGCCGTGCAACAGCAGGACCTTGATCGTCGGGTTGTTGCCCACGCGCTTTGTCCACACGCGGAACTCGCCCTTCGGGGTTTCGATCGGGATCATGCGAATCCCGCCGGCCAGGAGATCCTCGCGTCCCGTGTTGTCGAAGTACGTGGACGAGGGTGCCTCAGCCGAACGGGCCTCTGGCTCGGGGGTGTCGGAGGCGCAACCGATTACGAGCAGGCTTGCCGCGACGAGAGCGATTCGGTTCGTCATCCGGGGCTCCAATTGCGTGATCTCAGAGTTCGACCTTCTCACCTTCGGCCGCGACGCGAAAGCCGTTTCTCTCGATCTGCTTACGAGCCTCACCACCATCGAGCAGCGCGGGATTCGTGTGATTCAGGTGAATGAACCGGATCTTCGCTCGCTCGGCAGGCGGCAGCACCGCGAACCGCTGCATACTGTGCGTGATGAAAGGGTGTGGAAACCCTGTCATGTCCCGACCCGGGATTTCGCCATTCGCGAAGAACGAGCCGTCGATGTACGCCACGTCTACCGATTCGAGAATTGACTCGATTCGCGTGCCGGCCTCGTCCCACTCCTCCCAGCTGTCGATGTCGGGAATGAACAGGACTGCGCGATCCGGACCCTCGATCCGGAACCCTGCCACTTCTGCGTATTCCTGCCGGTGCGGAACCAGAAACGGAGTGACCGTCAGTCCGCTACCCAGCTCTACCTCGACCCCGGCCTCGAGCGGTCTCAGTTCGATATTCTCGTACTTGACGAGCTGGCTCCACGGGCCATTCGCGGTGAGGAAGTCTGCCATGCGTGGCATGGCGTATACCGGGACGCCCTGCGCGCCCAGCGATTCGTGGCCGAGGAACATGAGGCCCGTGTAGTGCCCGATGTGGGCGTGGGTGAGGAAGATCCCGCCCAGCCCCGGTGCCGTAGCAGACGGCGCTAGTCGATCCAGCCTGTGCAATTGCTCCCGGAAATCAGGCGTCGCTTCGAATAACCACCGTTCACCGGTTGCCGGAGCGACGAGACCGAGGCTGACAACGAGCCGCCTGAGATCAGGGCTCTGCCATGCGGGATGCTCATTCGAGCCGGCTTGCGGCACACCACCGTCCTGTGCGATTCCGAGTACCACGACGTAGGGAGATGAGGTCTGAGCGTTCACGGCCGTTGGCCAGGCCAGCACGAAGAGGGCAGCCGAAATCATAACAACAGACCTGGGGATCACGGCACCTCGGATTCGGGGTCCAGCTCCTTTTCGCGGTCCAATCCCACACTCAGGCCTTCGGAGGCAACGAGACGGTGCGAAGGCCGGTTCGTATGCCATGCTTCAGTCCTCCCGCACCGTCGCGACAGCCTCGATCTCGACCAGCAGACCATGATGCAGATCGCGCGTCGGGATGACCGCCCGCGACGGGCGATGGCTCCCGAAGAATTCCGCGTACACCTCGTTCACCCGGCCCCACGACTCGATATCCGGGATGTAGACAGTCGTCTTGAGCACCCTGTCGACGTCGCTGCCCGCTGCCCTGAGGATCGCGGCCACGTTTTCGAGCGCGATCTTCGTCTGCTCCTCGATGGTCCCGTCGGACCTCTGCCCTGTCGCCGCATCAACCGCCAGTTGGCCCGACACGAAGACCAGCCCCCCGTGCACCACCGCCTGCGAATAGTGCCCGGCCGGAGTCGGCGCATCAGGTGTGTATATCATTTTCATTGCGTAGTTTCCACGTATTGTTTGAAGTTATTTATCACACCGATCGGGGCGCCCGGCAAGCCGCTTCCGGGATCCTATTCCCAGGTCGCCTTGCCCACCGTGATCTCACCTCCCGGCAATCGCCACAACCCGAACGCCTTCCCTTCCTCCAGAAGCTGCGGCTCGAAGCCGCTCGGGAAGACCACCGTGCGAAGCAGGTCACCGTCCGGACTGAACACATCCCACGCGAACGACTCCGGTCGCAGTTCCGGTGCGAGCGTCCACAGATGCGGGTGCGAAACCGCCTGCTCGGGCCCGATTCGGCGAATCCAGGTTCGGTTCAACTCATCCAGCATCAGTCGATCGTACGCAACCCAGCGCTCACCGACTTCCATCTGCTCCAGCTCGTTCGTGAAGTCCCGCTGCACGGACTCGTCGACGTATTCGAACACGGTCAGGGAAGGAGCCCGAACCTCGGGCGAGACGGCGACCCGATCCCACTCCCGGCACACTTGCCGTACCGGGCGCTCCCCAAGCGTTTCGAGCATGTAGCAGTACTCGACGCCGTCGCCGAACGCATAAAGACCGTCCGATCCCAGCGAAACATGTGCCCTCGGACCGAACAACTGCTTCGGCATCACGGTGCCGTTGGCGTGCATCCAGTCGATGTGGGCCCAGGCACGCAGGGCTTCGAGGCTGTCACTCGATACGTCGGCCCATACGATCGCAGCCCTCGTGGGTCGGTTGACGCGAGGGTTTTCGACAGACAGATAGATGATCCCCCCGCTGTACGGCTGCAGATCCCAGTCTCCCGAGCGGGGTCGTACGAACGGCGCAACGGGCAGAACCCTGGCGTTTGCCAGGTGTTGACCATTCAGGTCGTGGAACGACAGCCGCCGCAGCCGATAGTCCAGGACCATGGTCGTGTCGCCCATCGAGCCGACCGCCATGATGTCTCCGAATTCGCCCGGGGCGTCTCCGAATCCTCCCGTCGTCGCAACGAAACTCCCGTCGTCTTCGATCACATGGAGCCGAACCTGGTCGGCGACCACCACACGACTTCCGGCTCGTGCCATGCCCGTCGGGAACCCCAGCATCTGACCCTGGAGTACGACGTCGACTCGCGCCCTGGAGGTCGGAGGAGACCACGCCGCGGGAATGGTGACGAAGGTCGTGTCACCGCGCACTACGACATCCGCCCGCTGCTCGGGAGGGAGTTCGTCCGACTGGGAGCAGCCGAGCGTGAGGACCAGGAGCATTGCCACTGCCCGAGGCCACGACGAAATCGATTTATTCAAGTTCTTCTCGCAATTCCGGAGATTCGCAACTCGACCAGTATCTGACACCGCCAACCGAGCCTCTCACTTCACCCGGAATACGATCCCGGTTCGCGCACCCTCGACGCTCTTCGAGTACGCCAGTGCGGCGCGGGCCGCCGGGACGGATTCGAAACCGCGAAAATAAGGCGCGTAGGCCTCCATCGCCTCCTGTATGACACCCGGGCTTACGGCGTTGATCCGTTGCCCCCTCGGCATCTCGATCGCCGCGGCCGTGACGAACGCATTGACTGCACCATTCACCATGGACGCGGATGAGCCGGCGACTATGGGCTCGCGGTCGAGTACTCCCGTCGTGAGCGTGAACGAACCGCCATCCGATATCGAGTCGCGGCCGATCAGCACCAGGTTCACCTGGCCCATGAGCTTGTCCCGAAGCCCGACCTCGTACCCCGTTGCATCCAGTTCGGCGAACGGAGCAAATCTTACCGTGCCCGCAGTCGACACGACCGCGTCCAGCGGCCCGGATTCGGCGTAGGCTGCCCGAATGGACTCGCTGTTCGTGATGTCCAGCCGAATGTCGCCGGAATTTCGCCCCGCCGTGACGACCTCGTGGCGCTGTCCGAGCTCCGCTGTCACTGCCCTGCCGATCGTGCCGGAAGCCCCTACGATCAGAATTCTCATCTCGCTACCTCAAGCAGGTGATTCGTCTGTGTCCCCGTCAGCGGCCAGAATATCCGAGATGATTCTCGTGTGGTGCCCGTTGTGGATTCCGATGAACTTCAGGGTCTGATCCCGATTCAGTACGCCGAATCTGAAGTGCCGGAACCATGAATCGGCTCGAGCGGCGCATGCAGACTCCAGCAGCCGCTGGGACGCATCCAGCAACGCAAGGAGTTCGTCTCCGGAGATGCCTGTCCGCGGAAGGACCGTCTCCGGCGCCTGGGCCCGGCCCCGCGGGATACGGCCGGACAGAAATACCAGTCTGGTCAGCATTGAGAAGCGACTGTCGGGAGGAGGGGATTCGGATTCGATCAGCAGTCCGCATACACCGATCATCGTGAGGCAGCAGTGATGAACGTGCATCCCAGCCGACCAGCCAGACACTTCCGGAGCCATGACATGAGCGCTCGATGCGGCTGCGCGCAGGAGGCTCAGATCCGGTTGCACAGCTCAGCCCGGTCGGGGAACCGAAGCATAACCAGAGGCGTCGGGTCCTTCACGTTCACGTCGATGATCTCGTACACCGACATTGATTCTCCTTACCGGGACCGCGAGGTCTTCATGACACGGGCTCCATGAGTATCCCGCATGAGTCCACCGTGACAAGGTCTGCCGTGCCTGTCGACACGCGGGCTCAGCCAGCCTATCGTACCCGCTCATCACTCCCAGGAGAGGTCAGCTCATGAACACCCCGTCCGGATCCTCAGTCTGGTTCGTCCTGACCACGCTCTCGACCGTCGTCGCCTGTTCCCCAGCTTCGACCGACGACAGGCAGGAGGCGAGCGAGGGACAGGTAGCCGCGGAAGCCCCGGAGATCGACCTGTGGGCCGAGCTCAACGAGATCGCGATCGTCGAGGAATTGGTGATGATGCCGATGCGGGATGGGGTCCGACTCGCCACTCACGTCTTTCGACCGAGGAACTCCGACGGCAGCCCGGTACCGACGATCTTCGTCAAGACGCCGTACAACATGAACCTGTGGGGCGACCGGGAGATGAACATGGGCCGACTCCGGCGGCCGCTCGAGGCTGTTCGCCGGGGATACGCGTACGTGAATCAGAATGAGAGGGGGAAGTTCTTCTCCGAGGGTGAATGGGACATCCTGGGCCCGCCCAAGACCGATGGCTACGACGCGTTGACGTGGATCGCAGACCAGCCGTGGTCAAACGGCAAGGTCGGCACCCTGGGTTGTTCGTCGACGGCCGAGTGGCAGATGGGCCTCGCGTCACTCGACCACCCTGCGCACGCCGCCATGGTGCCCCAGGGGTTTGGAGCCGGAGTCGGGCGAATCGGCGACTGGTACGAACAGGGGAACTGGTATCGTGGTGGAGCCGAGCAGATGCTGTTCTTCTCGTGGCTGTACGGAGTCCAGAATACGCAACGCCCGCAGTTCGACCCCGACCTGGACGACGACGACCGGGCGAGACTCGCCCGCTACTTCGACCTGGCGCCTGAAATGCCCCGCGTAGATTGGCCGGAGGCGATCTGGCATCTGCCGCTCGAAGACCTGATGCGCAGCGTAAACGGTCCGGAAGGGGTGTTCGCCGACTCGGCTCCCGTAGCCACGGGCGGCCGCATGATCCAGCGCACTCCGAACGATCCGGCCTGGTACCGAGGTGGTCTGTACCACGATGATGAGCCGTTCGGCGTCCCCAGCCTCTGGTTCATGTCGTGGTATGACGTCTCGATCGGACCGAACCTGGCCATGTTCAATCACGCCCTGCAGAACGGCCTCGACGCCGAGACACGCGACAACCAGTTCGCCATGGTGGCGCCGGTCACGCACTGCGCCTACACCCGGGCCGAGGAGAACACGGTGGTCGGAGAACGCTCCGTGGGCGACGCGCGGTGGGACTACAACGGTTTGATCTATGCCTGGTTCGACCACTGGCTGAAGGGTGACGCGAACGGGATCACCGATTCCCTCCCCAGGGTGCGCTATTACACGATGGGCGCCGACGAGTGGAACACAGCCGCCACCTGGCCTCCCGAGGGAGTCGAGATCGTGAACTGGTACCTGGATTCAGGCGGCAGCGCGAATACTGTGACTGGCGATGGTATCCTCACAACCGCGGCGCCGGTATCGGAGGAGAGTTCCGACGGCTTCGCCTACGACCCGATGGATCCGGTGAAATCTCACGGCGGAAACGTGTGCTGCACGGGTGGAGCGATCGATGCCGGCTCGTTCGACCAGCAGGCGCTTGAAGCTTCGCGACAGGACATTCTGGTCTACACGACCGAACCGTTTTCCGACGGACTCGAGGTGAGCGGAACGATCGAAATCAAGCTGTTCGTTTCGTCCGACGCATCGGACACCGATTTTACGGTCAAGCTCATTGACGTGTACCCGGATGGCCGGGCCTTCAACCTGGATGAGACAATCCAGCGAGCGCGGTACAGGGAGGGATACGATCGACAGGTGTTCATGGAGCCCGGCCAGGTGTACGAACTCGACATCAGTCCGATGTCCACCTCCAACTACTTCGCCCCCGGTCACAGTCTGCGGATCGAAGTGTCGAGTTCCAACTTCCCACGCTTCACGAGAAATCTGAATACGGGCGGCAGAAACTACGACGAATCGGAGGGCGTCGTGGCCAACAACAGGGTGCACCATACGGCCGCATATCCTTCTCACATCCAGATCCCGGTAGTGAATCGATGACACTCCATTCAGCGATCGTCCTCCTGGCGAACCGGACTGCCGTCCTGGCCCCACTCGTCCTCTGCGCCTGTGCCGGTCCACCGGTACCGGACGACACTCCGGCCGAACCGATCGTGCCAGCCCGTATTGTTGCGATCGGTGATCTGCACGGAGACCTCGATGCCACCCGGGCCGCACTTCGTCTCGCCGGAGCGATCGACACCCTCGACCGCTGGGTAGGTGCAGATCTCGTGGTCGTACAGACGGGGGACGTATTGGACAGGGGGGACGACGAGGAAGCGATCATCCGGCTCCTCGAGCGACTGGACGACGAGGCAGCTGCAGTTGGCGGCGCACTCTACGCGCTGAACGGCAACCACGAACTGATGAACGCCTACTACGACTACCGCTATGTCACGGACGGTGGGTACGCCGATTTCGAGGACGTGACGGTCGTCGAGACGATCGACTCCGTTCTCGCGACACTGGAACCAGAGCAGCGAGCCCGGGCGCAGGCCTTGAGACCCGGCGGCGAGTTCGCCCTTCTCCTGGCAGAGCGAAGCACCTTCCTGATCCTCGGGAATACGCTGTTCACCCACGGAAGCGTCCTGCCTGAGCACGTGGATCTGGGCCTGGACCGGATGAATGCCGAGATCCAGGCATGGCTCAGGAACGACGCCCCGCAGCCGGACTGGATTCGTGGTAACCGAAGCCCGGTGTGGAATCGCCTGTACTCAGACGCTCCGGACCTCGCGGCCTGCGATACGCTCGCCATGGTGCTCGATCGGCTGGATGTGGAACGCCTGGTGGTCGGACACACGGTGCAGGACGCCGGCATTACGGCGTACTGCGGCGGCCGCGTGTGGTGCATCGACGTGGGCATGGCCGAGCACTACGGGGGACGGCCGGAAGTGCTGGAAATCAAGGGTGATGCGGTGCGGGGACTGCGTTGAGATCGGCGGTCGCCGCGTCAGATTCCGGTCGGCCTGGAGTTCAGCGCTTGGTCGGCATGTTGGCGCCGACCTCCTGTCGCCAGGCCCGCAGCGCCCCGAGCAGTCTGGCCGTGTCGGCCGGACGTTCGACAGACAGGTCGCGACGTTCCGAAACATCGTACGACAGGTCGTAGAGTTCGACGGACCCGTCCTCGAACCACTCGATCAGCTTCAGATTGCCGACCCGGATCGCCCCTCCCGGACGGTTGCCCGAGCCGTGGTAGTGTGGGAAGTGCCAGACCAGGGCTTCTCGGGCACCGGTGCCGGCGGTCATGGCGCCTGTCAGGCTCGTGCCATCCACATGCCGGTCGGGGCTCGCCGGGAGACCTGCCATGTCCAGCAGAGTCGGAAACAGGTCCATGCTCATCGCCGGGCTGTCGACCACGGTCCCGGGCCTGATCCTGCCAGGCCAGCGAACGATCAAGGGCACGCGGACTCCGCCCTCGTATAACCATCCCTTTCCCGCCCGCAGCGGAACGTTGGCCGTGGCCTGGTTGAATCCCCGGCGGGTCAGGGTGCTGAGCCCACCGTTGTCTGACACGAACACGACCACGGTTCGGTTTTCGAGTTCGAGATCGGACAAAAACGATAGGATCCGGCCCACGCTCAGGTCCGTGCTTTCCACCATCGCCGCGTACGTCGGGTGGTCCTGGCGCAGCTTCGTACTGGACTCACGTTCAGCTTCGTAATTCTCGTCCCTGTCCGGTCCGAGGTGTGTCGCCAGTTGCGCATATCTCTTCACGGCCTCGGACGGTGCCTGCAGCGGTGTGTGAACGGCATAGTGCGACAGCACCAGGAAGAACGGTCGGTCTCGATTCATCTCGATGAACTGTAACGCCACATCGGTCAGGCGGTCCGTGAGGTAGGAGTCCTGGGGGTCACCAGCAAGGTCCGGTACGTCGGTGATCGGCCAGTCCGGATTCTCGTATGGCGGAAAATACGAGCCTGGCTGGCCGGCTTCGTTGACCGCGGCAGTGAAATCGAATCCTTGCGTATCCGGCAGATACCCTGCCCTGCCGAGGTGCCACTTGCCGATGTAGCCGGTCGAATAGCCCTGCTCCTTGAACGCCTCGCCGATCGTCACCTGTTCATGGGGAAGCTGCCGGATATATTCGGCCTGCGTCAGCAGCCCATTCTGCTCGCCGCCGATCCAATTCGTAAGATCCAACCGGGCCGGGTGCCATCCGGTCATCAGGCTGGCACGGGTCGGAGAGCACACGGGGCTCGCCGTGTAGAACCGGGTGAACCGCGCTCCACCTGCGGCCAGGGCATCGATGTTCGGCGTTTCGTAGAACGTGCTTCCGTACACACCGGTATCCGTCCAGCCCAGGTCGTCGATGACGATCAGTACGATGTTGGTCGGCAGATCCGGTTCCGGCGATGAGCAGGCGAGGCAGGAAGCGACTCCGAGGAGGAGCATGCAGGCGATGCGGGCGAGATTCATTCCGTCCCTCGATCCCTGCTCCGCAGACGGCGTAACCCCCAGGCGCCCGCCGTCGATCCGTAGACGACAGCTGCCAGTCCGAACAACAGGAATGGAAGATACCAGAAGAGCAGCGACTGGTCCGCCGCTCCCCACCTGGCCACCACGGCCCACCAGACATAGGACCCGATCAGCCCGACGCCGGTCAGCGCGGCCAGCACTCCGAACGTCAGAGCCAGAATCGGCAGAATTCCATCCCTTTGCATAAGCAGTTCAAGATACGACTCCCGGGCACAGCGCCGCAGAGCAGCGGTTGTGGCTGGACCGGAGCTACCCGGACCGACTACTCTGGCAAACGTGAATTTGCCAACCGTCCTGGAGGATTTCGAATGACGAATCGCGAGATGTCTATCGATACGCAGCTCATCCATTCCGGCGAGATCCGGCCCGGTATCGAGGGTGCCGTGGCGCTGCCGATATTTCAGTCCGCGAATTTCGAGTCCGTCGAGGGCGAGGGCTACCACGATATCAAGTACATGCGCCTCAGCAACTCGCCGAACCACACGGTTCTGGCAGCCAAACTGGCTGTTCTCGAGAGCGCCGAGGCGGCCGTGGTGACCACCAGCGGGATGGCCGCCATCACCACGATATTCCATTCCCTGCTCTCGGCCGGCGATCACGTGATATTCCAGGACTGCCTGTACGGAGGCACCTACGACTACGCCCGGCGGGAATTCGAACGGCACGGTCTGTCGTGCGACTTCGTGGACGCGGAGCGCCCGGAGACCTGGACACAAGCTTTGCGACCCGAAACACGAATGATATACGTCGAATCGATCACGAACCCGCTCGTCCAGGTTGCCGACCTCGAATCAGTCGTCGCCTTTGCTCGTGAGAATGACCTGATCTCAGTGATCGACAACACATTCGCGAGCCCGGTCAATTTCCGTCCGGCCGAGATCGGCTTCGATCTGTCGGTGCATAGCGGCACGAAGTTCTTGAACGGTCACTCGGACATCGTGTGTGGCGCCGTAATCGGACGGGCCGAGCTGGTTGGCCGGGTGAAGAAGATGATGAGCTTCCTTGGCGGGTCCCTCGATGCTCACGCCTGCTTTCTCCTGCACCGCGGCCTGAAAACGCTGGGTGTGCGAGTCCGCCAGCAGAACGAGAGCGCACTTGCCCTCGCTCGATTCCTCGAGGCGCATCCGGCCGTAACCCGCGTCAACTATCCCGGACTTCCCTCCAATTCCGGGCACGAGCGAGCAACGAAGCTATTCGACGGCTTCGGCGGAATGATGAGCTTCGAGCTCGCTGGCGGAGAAGCGGCGGCGAAGCGATTCGAGGAAGCCGTCAGGATTCCGATCGTGGCGCCGAGCCTCGGCGGTGTAGAGTCGCTGATCACACGCCCGGCAGCCACCTCGCACGCCGGTCTGACCCGGGAGGAACGCGCTGAAGTCGGTGTAGCGGACGGGTTGATACGCGTTTCCGTCGGGATCGAGGGAACCGCGGATTTGATCGCCGACTTCGAAGCGGCTCTGGCTGCGATCTGAGCACGAGGACGGCGTCAGAATCTCAGCGTCCGATTCTGACGTTTTCACCCGTCAAACGCCGGCCCAGCCTGTGGATGAGCGACAACACCACACTTGACGGTATTCGTACAGGCGTCGCAATCACAGGGACTTACAACCTGGTGCGGAATATGTATCGTGAGGAGGTATGGACTTCTCCCGCTTCGGCCAAATGTGGGCCTGGTACACGGACGAAGGGGCATTCGAGGTTAATCCACATGACCCGGATTCCCGAAGTCGAACTGCCTTCGAGCACGGGACTGCGCTGGTCATGGCGGTAACGGCAATCGTCTTGTTGGCCGCCATCGCGGCGGCTGTATTCTCGTCTGTACTGCTAGCACTTACCGCGGTGTTCGGCAGCGCATTCTTCTTGGGACCGATCGCGGTCGACCAGACCCGAAGGAAGAATCGTACCTTTTCCGAGCTGCACCAGGCCATCAACGACCGCGAGTCGGAGCGAATTGAGCTGGAGCGCGAGAGGGAGGAGCTCGCAATTCGCTCGGAGGAGCTGCAGGTCAGGGCCGAGAAGGTCGAAATGCAGTATCTGACCCTGCGCAGCATGGTCAACGCACCTTCGCCCGGGCAGAAGCCTCCCCGCGGGCTCGACTCGAGGGAGCGAGACAAGCTCGAGCATGCCCTGGAGGCGGCTCTTGTCGACCTGCGTGATCGCGAAGCGGCGGAACAGAAGCTGAAGAAGAGGGTCAAGGACCTCGAGGCCGCGCGCGGCAGGGCCGAGCAGGAACTCGCCCGCCTCATGGCTACGAGCCACACGCGACACATGACAGAGCGGGAGGTTGCAGAAGCAGAGGCGAGAATCCAGAAATCGCAACGGCAGGCTCGCGAGATCCTGGCGCAGGCCGAGGCGGAAGCACAAGCCAGGGCCAAGGAGGTCCTCGGGCAGGCCGAGGAGAAGGCTCAGCAGCAGGCGAGTGAGCTCGTCGCGCAGGCTGAGGAAGATGCCCTGAGTCAGGCCAGAGAGTTCGTGGAGCAGACCGAGGCAGAGGCACGCCTCCATGCCAGCGATCTGGTGGCGCAGGCCGAAGACGAGGCGGCTCAGATCACGGCGCGGGCGAGGACCGAGCTCGAGTCGATCCAGTCACAGGTGAAGCTGCACGAACTCGCCGAGCAGGGAGATACCGGCAGGTTGATGCGAGAGGCCCGGATCCAGGCGCGTGAGCTCGTCAAACGAGGCGAGGAGGAGGCTGAACGGCTGATCGCCCAGGGCAAGGTCGAGTTCGAGTCGGTCCTGCTGGAGATCCAGGCTCAGGAGAGAGTGGAGAAAGACCTGTACAGGCGAATCCAGGCTCTCGAGGCAAGGAAGTTGGAGGCCGAACAGGCCGTGCGCGCGAACCTTTCGAGCGACAGCCCCGTACTTCCGGAACCAGAATTCGCCCCGGCCGCATTCCGAGATTATCCCGGACCTGCTCGCGCCATGCGCAATTCCCTCGGAGGTTTTCTTCGGCGACGATCGCGCGTCGGATCCTAGCCGCCCTGCCTTGAGCCCTCCCGCCCTTCTCGGGCATCAAGGAAGGCTTCTACGTCCAGGATAAGACCGTCGAGCTGTTCAGCGTACTGAGCGAGATACCATAGATACCAGCCGTTGAATGCCACGTGGAGGTATCGCAGCTGTCCCTGGATCCTGGCGACTACCTCCGGATCACCGGTTACCAGCCTGCTGCCTTCGAAATCCCACACCGTGGGAACGGACTCACGCATCACAGTGTTCAAACTCGCGTCGTATGCGGCACCATTGTATTCGATGCGGGGATTCACGTTCTCGTAGAGATCCCCCAGTCGAGTCACCAGAGCGACATCCTCCAGGTACCTGAGTTGGCCGGCAGCGACCATCGTCGTCCAAGCCGCCCCGCGCGGAAACATGGTCCGATTGGACCATGCCACCAGATCCAAAGTTTCCTGGACTGAGTCCGCGGGCATGGATGACGGATCTTCGAACCAGCGGCGCAGGTTCACGTAAAGCCGGCTCAGATTCTCCTGTTCGGCAATGACCTCGGCGACGTCGGAACGGTCCTTTCGAAGCTCCTCCACGAGCTGGACGAGTGCGTCGACTGCCTCGGTGGCACGATCCCGGTCGTCCGACATTCCCTCGAGGACGATGGCGAGGTAGACGGAAGCCACGATGACCACGGCCTCACTGAGCAGACGGCGCCATGACACACCGCGTCGATCAGCCATCCAGCCCCCCGCCGCGAGAGTCTCGCACTCCGGAAAACTCCACGCCTGTCAGTTCGGCGATCTCCTTCTTCCACGTGGTCAGGTCGTCAGGCACGAATTCCTGCAGGTCCGTGTGACCACACGCGCGTGCGAGCGTCTGCATGAGGTGGGTCGTAGCCCCCAGGAATCGGGCCAGACGCTTCGCTCCTTCGTCTACCGCGAGCCGGGCTCGCAGATTTTCCTTCTGCGTGGCGATCCCCACCGGACAGTTGTTCGTGTGACAGGCACGCATCGCGATGCAGCCGATCGCCTGCATCGCGGAGTTGCTGATCGCGACCCCGTCGGCGCCCAACGCCATCGCCTTGGCGAAATCCGCTGCCGTACGAAGTCCTCCCGTGGCAATCAGAGTTATGTGCGAGGCGCCGTTCGCGTCGAGGTGCCGCCGTGCTCGCGCAACCGCCGGCATTGTGGGAACCGAGATGTTATCCCTAAAGATCAAGGGTGCCGCTCCCGTGCCCCCTCCCCTGCCGTCGAGGATCACGTATTCGACACCGATTTCGAGTGCCGCATCCAGGTCCTTTTCGATGTGTTGTGCCGAGAGCTTGAAACCGACGGGAATTCCGCCAGTGCGCTCGCGGACCTCTACCGCGAAGTCCCGGTAGTCATCGAGACTCGTCCAATCCGGAAATGTCGCCGGCGACACCGCAGGCTCGCCTTCCCTCAAGCCGCGAACTTCGGCGATCTTGCCTTTGACTTTTTCGCCGGGAAGGTGACCGCCGGTGCCGGTCTTCGCGCCCTGGCCGCCCTTGAAATGAAACGCCTGCACGAGGTCGAGCTTATCCCAAGAGAATCCGAACCGTCCCGACGCCAGCTCGTAGAAGTAGCGTGAATTCTCGGACTGCTCTTCGGGCAGCATGCCGCCCTCGCCGGAAGCAATGCCTGTCCCGGCCAGCTCTGCACCACGCGCCAGGGCCACCTTCGCTTCCTCCGACAGCGCACCGAAGCTCATGTCGGAGACGAATATCGGTATCTCCAGACGAAGAGGCTTCCTGGCGCCAGGCCCGACGATCAGCTCCGTGCTGACAGGCACGTCGTCCAGTTGGGGCAGGCTGTGCAACTGCGCTGTAACGAACTGCAGGTCATCCCACGACGGAAGCTGCTGACGCGGAACGCCCATCGACGCTACCGGACCGTGCGCGCCGGTCAGCTCCAGCCCGTGGCCGGCGAGGCTTCGGATCTGGCCGACGTAGGGCTCCTCGGGCGTGCCGTGCACGTCCTGATACGCGCCCTGGTACGATTCACGTTTATAGGGCTGCGGGTGCAAACGCTCCCAGGCCTCGATTTCGTCCACATCCACGAAGACCCCGCCTCCCTCGATCCAGGCCGAAAACTTGTGAAGCTGCTCTGCATTGCTGTATTCGCTGATCCCCGTATCCACGCGGTAGTCCCAGAAGTGCAATCCACAGATCAGGTTGTCGCCCTCGACGTGCCCGTCGGCCAGCAGAGCACCACGATGCAGACACCGACCGTACAGCACCGACACCTCGTCTCCATACCGGATCACCACGAGATCGGTATTGCCGACGAGCGCGTGGGCCGGAGAGCGGTCATCGAGGTCGGTGAATGAGGCAATGCGGCGTTGATTCATGGTCTGGACTTCCATTCTGTTGTCAGGATCATTTCGAGGGCCCGCCCGGCGAACTCACCGGACCGTTCAGTCCCGCGGCCAGAGCTTCTTCTGGGCGGTTCCCAGGTCGCCGAGTTGATAGATGCTCACCGAGACAGGAATGAACGGAATCGGCGTGAATGGCTCGGCCACGAGACTGTCGAGAAACGCGGGCTCTGCCAGTCCGAGCGTGATGTGCGGGTCGTAGTTCGGTCCACTGGATTCCGACACGAATGCATTCATGTTCTCGACTGTCGACTGACTGATCGGGACTCCATCCGGATTCTGCACGAATGCTGCACCTGTACCGTCCGGAACACTGAATGGCTGGACCGCCGCAATGATCGCAGCCTGGAATTCGAGCAAAGCGGGTGTCGGCGCCACTGTGATTCCCGCCAGACCGAGAGCTTCGTGGGGGTGGAAATAGAACCCGGTAGCCGTCAACTGGAGTCCCGCGGTGTCCCACCGCTGGATCACTTCCTCGACCGCGGCAGCTACTTCAACGAGGTCGTCGGCACGAACGAATCGTTGCAGGACCGTGATGTGAGGAGCATGCTTGGCGCCGAGCGCGAAGCCAGCCGGGAAGTTTCCCCGGAGCCTCTCGTTTGCCGCCACGGCAAAGGCCGCCATCGACGGCTCAGGGTCCAGCAGCACATCGATCGCGACGAGCTCCGACTCCGGATCCTGCCCGGTCGAGCATGATGAAAGGGCAAACAAGAGAAACAGCACGAATCGCTTCACGTGATACCTGCTTTGTCGAAGAACTCGACCTCACCCGTGTCGATCGAGTACTCTGCGCCAACGATCCTGAGCCCATCCGTCTCGATCAGCCCGGCAAGGACTCGCGAATCACGTCGAATCTGTGCCGCCGAGGCTCTCACATTCCTCCGAATCGCGTCCCGAACCACGTCATCCGGCTCGAGATCCCGCCCGTGTTTCACGGATTCTTCGACCGATGGCAACACGCGGTCGATGATCGACTGCAGATTAGGCGAAGGGTTCTCTCCCGATCTTTCGATCGTCTCCAGCGAGGCCAGAACGGCTCCACACTCCGTGTGCCCCAGAACCACCACGAGCCGGGTGCCGAATTCCTGGGCCGCGAATTCGATGCTGCCGAGAATCGAAGGAGCGACGATATTCCCAGCCACGCGGACCACGAAGAGATCACCGAGCCCCTGGTCGAAGACGATCTCCATCGGCACCCGCGAGTCGGAACAGCCGAGTACGATCGCGAAGGGCTCCTGCCGTCCGGACAACCAGGGCCCCGGCGATCGGTTCTGGTTCCCGTCTCGACCCCGCTCTTGTGAGACGAATCGCCGATTCCCGTCGCGCAGACGATCGAGTGCTTCCGCTGCCGAGATCATCGATCGGCTCATCCTCAGTAGAGTGTTTCCAGTCAGTACGCCCGAATCGTGAACTCGAAGCTAGTAGAAGGCGGTCGTTCGAACGAGGTGGGATCCGTTGGAAAGGAACTGCACCACGGGGCGATCAAGAGACGAAGTCGTAGAGCAGTCGGTAAGAGGCGAGCCAGTCCCGGAAGCCGCTCAATCTCCCGACGACAGGAAGATCGAGAAGCTGGACATGGATTCGTTGCCGGTCCTTCGGTCGTCGTACCGGCTGCTCTGCCGATACAGCCTGTAATTCGCCCCCAGCGAGAGCGGGCCCAATCGCGGGGTGCGAGCCTCGATCTCTGCGATCTGAATCAGCTTGCTGCTCGACGCGCCGTTGAGGGTCGCCGACCAGTACGCCCGGAGGCTTCCGAACACCAGTCGCCGACCGTTGTGCTCGAGCTGGGCCACCGCCCTTCCTCCCAGGCCACTTCCGAACTCGTAGTAGCGACCTGTCGCCGGCGTCGACCAGCGATCCGTGCTCGCCAGCAGGGGCACTGCCTCGGCGCTCAGGTCCGTCTTCACGCGCCAGCGCTCGTTGCCAAACCGGGACAGCAGGCCGAGCCCGACACTCTGTTCGGCGAATCCCACTCGTCCGTCCCAGCGATAGTCGAAATCGAGGAACACGCCGACGATCCTGTCGGTCGGTCCATCTTTCTGGCCGATCGCGGTAATGATTCCCCGTGCCCCGAGCTGCGTGAGAACTGCTGAAAGGCTGGACATCTCGACGGTGCCGGAAAACGAAGAAAAGGGGCTGATCTTCTCCCCGTTGAACGGGTCTCCGTATTGCAGCCCGAACCTCAGAATCGCCGCATCCGCTGGCCGCGCCGGCGATCCGCCAGCCGGGGTCAGCCGTACCGCTCCCATCTCGACCTGACCGGCCAGCACCTGCGGACGCCGGTCCGGAGGGTTCGCCCCCGTACTCCAGAGCTGCCCGCGCGACAACCGGTCGAGTCCGAGACCCGGGTTGAACACGAACACCACAGCTTCGCGC
>Ga0316201_10001202_pt1 | contig 17040 bp, 17 predicted proteins | sample CS6wburrow_MG_FD_204516 | JGI IMG/M metagenome (GOLD analysis project Ga0316201, IMG submission 204516) | Coastal sediment microbial communities from Delaware Bay, Delaware, United States - CS-6 worm burrow | ecosystem: Environmental > Aquatic > Marine > Coastal > Sediment | place: USA... | reverse complement strand
CAGTTCACTCCCGACCTGCTTCCGAGTGACATCACCGGCACAAACATCTTCGACGTGGAAACGAGCCGCTTCGCGTTTCGTCGGGGCCCGGTGTTCGCGCACATCGTCTTGGCGGACGAGATCAACCGCACCTCGCCCAAGGTGCAGGCTGCCATGCTCGAAGCCATGGCGGAGAAGCAAGTGACCGTCGACAACCAGTCGTACCTGCTCGATGACCTGTTCTTCGTCATCGCAACGCAGAACCCGCTCGACCTGGCAGGCACCTATCCGCTTCCAACTCCGCAGCTCGATCGGTTTCTCTTCAAGATCGAGATGAAGCACATCGACCGAGCATCCGAGCTCGAAGTTCTAGACCAGTATCCGCGCGCTAGCCTCGAAGTTGCCCGCGATCATCGGGGCGTGACCCGCGCCGAGATTCTCGCGGCACGGCGCCAGACTCGTGGCGCGGTTCACGTCGCCCCGGTCGTCAAGGAGGCCCTGGTAGATTTGGCGCGCCTGCTTCGAAGCGATTCCCGGGTGCTCCAGGGGGCGTCGACCCGAGCGCTCGTTCTGATGTTGCCCGCTCTTCAGGCCAGGGCCGTCATTCATGGGCGGGACTTCGTTTCCCCGGAAGATATCGCCGTCTTGGCTCCCTACGTGTTCAAGCACCGACTCGAGTGCGCGCCAGGTGTGGAAGACGTAGACGCGCTCATCGCGGAAGCCACCGCCGTCGAGGTCGAAAAGCTGGCTCGAGCAAGCCTACGTCGCGGATGAAGATGCCCGGGTCTAGATCAGCTCGCGTCCTGACCCCGGTGCTTGCAGCGCTGCTGTCGAGCGCTTGCTGGCCTTCCGGCTGGGTTTCTCGGGCCGCCGCCGACGACATGATCGCGCCCCTGCTCCTCGAAGGCGAAGACGCGGAGGTCGAAGAGCTCGCTCTGTGGGAGCTCATCGAGCGCGAGCGTTACGTGAGATCACGCGAGGAAGCCGAGAAGTATCTGCTGGAGCATCCGAGCTCCTATGTTGCGCATCTCGTTCTTGGCATGGCGCAGCACTATGGCGAGGCGAACTTCCCCAAGGCCCTCTTTCACGAAGCGCGTGCGCTCGAGCTCTTCGAGGCGGCCGAAGGCGCCGAGCCGACGCCGAGTCAGCCCTGGCGATGGCATGCGAGAATCCTGGTCTCGCTGACCCGTGCGCACGGCGACCTCGAGCACTACGACGAGCAGCTCCGGTTCATGTACCGATACAACGAGCTCTACACGCCGCAGCTCAAGGCCGAGCTAGCCTGGCCTCTGATGAAGAAGCGGGAGTTCGAAAAGGCCCGGCTCGCCGCCGAAGAGGGCTTGGCGACTGGAGATCCGTATCAGATCGAGCGCGCGATGAACGCTCTGTGCGCGATCGAGTACGAGTCTGGCGACGACGAGAAGAGCTACCGGGTTTGCGCCGAAGCAGTCGAGTACGGGCGCACGCACTTTGGCAGTGCGACGGCGGTAGACCTCGGGAACTACGCCGAGGCCGCCAGGTCGGTGTTTCGCTTTGACGAGGCCGAGCGCCTTCTGATGGATGCGTCGAAGGGTGGGCTCTCCTGGTACGGGAACCCCTGGCTCGAGCTGGCCGATCTGTACATGAGGGCGGGGCGTTTCTCCGAGGCCTTGTCCGCGCTCAGGGAGGTCCCGCGGCATCGCGCAGCTCGGCCGGCGCACGTGCGCAATTCGGATCGCAACGAGGCGCGTCGATCTCTGGCTGCGTTTCTTCTCTTGATGGGGCGGCCGGACGAGGCGCTACGCATCACCGACAAGGCCGCCGTGCTTCCAGACAGGCGTGCCCACAACAGCCGCGATCCCGAGCAGGACCAGAGCATCGTCGCGCTCCTCGACCGCCAAGCGCGCTTGATGTTGGCGGAGATGACCGTGGAGCGTGCGGCGGCCAAGCCCTTTCACTCGCGATGCTGGGCGCATGGTCAAGCGCTCTGGTTGCGGTTCGAGGCCTGGATGAGCGCCAGGCAAGCGGCTCGCTTTTTAGACGACGAAGTGCGGCTCGTCGGGACCTTTGCTCTTGGAACCGCGCGGAGCGCGGTGATGCCCGCCTGGCTCTTGGGCGAGCTGATCGGAGCCCTAGGCCCAGGTGTGGTGAGGGCGGCGGTCGCGCGGATGCGCGCCGAAGACCCAAGACCGGGCGCGGCCGCTTACTATGACGCGGTGCTCGCCGAGGTGTCCCTGGCGCAGCGCGAGTACGACGAGGCGATCGAGCACGCAGAGCGGGCGCTCCGTGAGTTGCAACCGGGAGACGCGCTCCTTCGCGAACGCGTGCGCGCCGTCCTCGGGAAGGCGCTTTCTGATCCGCGCGAAACGACCTCGTTCTACGAGGAGGTCTTGGGTACCGACCCGGGCTTGTTCCGTCGCCTGGGCTGGGCCCTTCCCGTGGAGGTCGAGTCGGGCGACGCGGAGATCGATCGAAGGCTAGCCAAGGCGGTGATGCGGTCTCCCCGTTTCGAGCACTCGAGCAACGGGCTTCGCATTCAGATCGATGGCGGGCGGATCTGCTTGTTTGGCCGTACCGGCGCCGCCTGGGGTTGCAGCGCGGCGGCGCCCGAAGAGGACGAGACCGCAGACAGCTACGCACAGCGCATCGTCGATTCGTTTCACGCTGCGATCTTCTCTCCGCGCGTCGATCTGAGTCGCATCGACATCAACTCCCTCGACGGGTCCAACCGGGTTACCCGAAATCCACTCGACATGCTTCTCGACTCCCCGTGAGCTGGACCCCACGAAGTCGACGCGTTGCGTCGCCCAAGTGGCTTCGCCCTGGTCTTGGTCGCGAGGGTATGTCTTACTGCGGGCCGTGAGGAACACCTGGGTTCGTCTGGCGCTCTTGGCGGCGTTTCTGCTCGGCGTCTTTGTGATTGGGCGTGCCACGGGGTTCACCGAGCAACTCACGGTCGAGGGGATTCGCGAATCGATGCGGGTGGCAGGGGTTGGAGGCTTTGCGGTTTTCGTAGCGGTTTTCTGCGTCGGTCAGCTCCTCTACATCCCGGGCTTCGTATTCGTCATGGTGGCGGGCCTTGCCTACGGGCCGCTTTGGGGTTCGCTTGCCTCGGTGATCGCCGCCACGATCTCGGTCGCGGTCTCCTTCGTCATCGTTCGAACCATCGGTGGCCAGCCCCTCAAAAATCTCAACATCAAGCGTCCGTTTCTGCAGAAGCCCCTGGACCGGCTCGAGCAACAGCCCATTCGATCGATGATCGTGATTCGACTCTTCCTCTGGGCGATCCCGCCCGTGAACTACACCCTGGCCATGTCCGGTGTGACCTTCCGCGAGTACATGATCGCAGCGGTCATTGGCATGACGCCGCCTTTCGTTGCGCTCTCGGTCGCGGCAGGGTTGGGGTTCGATCTCTTGTAGCGCCGTTACTTGCGTCGCGTCAGCGGGATGCTGGTGTCGGGTAGGGTTGCATCTGCTGAGTCGGTCTGGGCTAGCGCGTCACGGGCTGCGAATGGCTTGGTCGGAGGCTCACTTTGCTGCGCCCGCTCGAGTTGCTTGGCCGCCCATCGCACGCTCTGTGCGATTACGTGAGAGTCGGTGACCTCTTCGGTCGCACGCAGTAGGTTGGCCAGGTCGCGCGCCATGTCCCGGCTCGACGCGTAGCGTTCGATTGGGTTGCGTCGAAGTGCTTTGTTGATGATCTCGAGGAGGCGTTCGGGAAGGTCGTCGCGGATCTCGGCCAGGTCAGGCGCTTCGGACTCGCGGATCGTCCCGACCACCATGATCGGGTCTTCGCCCTTGAAGAGCTTCTCTCCGGCGAGGATCTCCCAGAGCACGACGCCCACGCTGAACACGTCGGTTTGGGCGCTTGGCTCGGCTTCGTAGGTCAGCTCGGGTGCAAGATAGGAGATCTTGCCTTTCACGAATCCCGGCTTGGTGATCGAGCTTCGATCCATCGCGCGTGCCAGGCCGAAATCGGTCAGCTTCACGACGCCGCAATTGCTCAGCATCACGTTCTGTGGCGTCACGTCTCGATGGAATACCGGCGCGGGCCTTCCATCGGCGTCCTGTCGTGCATGCGCTGCGTGTAGCGCTTGGAGGACTTCGATACCGATGGCCGCGGTCAGGCTCCAGGGCGTGTGGTGACCATGTGCCCGATAGCCTCGCCGCCAATCGGAAAACGTCAGCCCCTCGACCCATTCGAGAACCAAGTAGTACTCGCCGCTCCGGTCGCGATCGAAGTCGTGAATCTGCGCGATGTTGGGGTGGTCGAGCTCCGAGACCACACGCGCCTCTTCGACGAACATCTTGAGGAACTCGGGGTTCTGGCTGAGTGGCGCCAACACGCGCTTGATCGCGACGGGTCGCGTGAAGCCCGCGGCCCCATGCGTCTGCCCACGATACACCTTGGCCATCCCGCCTTCGCCGGCGAGCTCCATGACCTCGTATTTTCCGCCTAGCAGTTCCACCATAGGAGGGTGGCCAACCCCTTAGCTTTCTTTAGCAGAAAGCACGGCGTCGAGTTCACCCTTCTCGTACATCTCGCGAATGATGTCACAGCCGCCCACGAACTTGCCCCGGACGTAAAGCTGCGGGATCGTTGGCCAGTTGCTGAACTCCTTGATTCCCTGCCGGATGGCGGGGTCTTCGAGCACGTTCACGTCCTGAAACTCCGATCCGGAGCGCCGCAGGACCTCGACCACGGTCGCGGAGAAGCCGCACTGTGGAAAATGCTTGTTGCCCTTCATGAAGAGCACGACATCGTCGCCCTCGATGATGCCCTGAATGCGGTCTCGCAAGGTATCTTCCATCGTCTAACCCTCTAGCTTGGCCCAACTCTCGGGCGTGTAGGTCTTGAGCGCAAGTGCATGAACGGGCCCGGCCATCAGCTCGCCCAGGGCCGCGTAGACCATCTGGTGCTGCTCGATCGGGGTTTTTCCTGCAAAAGCGGCCGAGACGACCAGGGCGTCCCAGTGGTCCTTGGTGCCGGTCAGATCCCTGATCACCAGGTGGGACACCTCTCCCAGCCCGTCACGAATTCGTTCTTCCAAGACCTCGGCTTCAAGCATTGCAGCGCCTCCACTCAGCTCCTGTGGCTACGGCCGGGCAGGGTGCTTGTCAATCGCCAGCGCGGTCATTGCACGCCGAACAGCCGCTTTACCGAAGGCCGCGACAGCACGATGATCGTGAAGATCCCGAGGACCGTCCCAAAGGGGAACATGAGGCATTCGCCCCAGCCGGTGAGGTAGCAGAAGGTCCACCAGCGGCGCTGGCGGATCTTCACGCCCACCAGCGCGAGGTGGACGGCGCTCAGCAGTGCCAGAACCAGCCCGCCCACGATCACGGTGATGATCAGTGTGTTGAAGTCTTCCAGCATGGCGTCCGGGCTGGCCCCGAACGGATCGGTTCCCGTCTGACCGGAGATGTCGCCCATGGCCATCGACAAGTCGGTTCCGACCTCGTCGAGCAGCTTGGACCCGGTCACGCCCAAGAGCAGCGTGGGAATCCCGCCGAGCAGCGCGACGCCGGCAAGGATGAAGTGACCGATGGAAAGTGCGCCCAGATGCTCTCTGTCTTCCGCGTTTGGCTCTTCTTCCAAGCGAACCCCCTCGACGATCGTGCTATGCAGCCAGCCGATGGGCAAGGTCGCATTCGTATTCCCTGGTCAGGGCAGTCAGAAGGTCGGAATGGGTCGCGAAGCGTTCGACGCTTCAGAGGCAGCAAAAGCGGTGTTCGAGGAAGCCGACGCGGCGCTCGGCGAGAGTCTGTCGCAGCTCTGTTTCGAGGGGCCCGAAGAAGACCTGAAGCTGACGGCCAACACCCAGCCCGCGGTTCTGACCGCTTCGATTGCCATCCTGCGCGCGCTCGACGCTCCGTTCGATGTCGTGGCCGGACACAGTCTGGGGGAGTACTCGGCGCACGTTGCGGCGGGTACGCTCGCGCTTGCTGACGCGGTGCGCTTGGTACGAAAGCGCGGCGAGTACATGCAAGAAGCCGTGCCCTACGGCGAAGGCGCGATGGCGGCGATCCTCAAAGCCGATCGCTCGCTGGTCGAGCGCATCTGCGCCGAGATCCCCGGCCTGGTCGAGCCCGTCAACTACAATACTCCGCAGCAGATCGTCATCGCAGGGGAGACGAGCGCGGTGAACGAAGCTGGGTCCAAGCTCAAAGAAGCAGGAGCGCGCGCGAGCACCCTGCCCGTGAGCGCCCCCTTCCACTCCAGCTTGATGGAACCCGCCGAGCTTCGGCTCCGTACAGACATGGAACGGATCGATTTCTCGGATCCCGTAGCGCCGGTGTACGTCAATGTGGACGCAGCGCCGATCAGCAACGCTGTCGCGGCGAAGGAGGCGCTGATCCGCCAGGTGAGCCGGCCGGTTCTCTGGGAACAAAGCGTTCGCACGATGATCGACGACGGGGTTTCGCTTTTCGTCGAAGTAGGTCCGGGCAGGGTCCTGAGCGGCCTGCTGGCGCGAATCGACAAGGGCGCAGGCCGGGTCAGCGTGCAGGGCCCGTCGGACTTCGATGCGGCCAGAGACGCCATCGCCGAAGCCAGAGCAAGCTAATTGTTTCGTGATTTCAGTTGTTTATCGGATTCGCCTCCCCTTGGTTTGACCTGATTTTCAAATCTTGTAGAACCGCGCCGCCCGCCAGCAGTTAACCGGGGTCGGGCCCAAAGAGGTTCAGCGACTATGGAAAATCTGATTTACGCAGCCCCAGTAGCGGGCGTGCTTGCTCTGATCTTCGCCTGGATGAAGGCGAGTTGGGTCTCCAAGCAGGATCCAGGCGACGCCACCATGGTCGAGATTGCCGGCCAGATCCAAGAAGGCGCCCTGGCGTTCCTTCGGGCGGAGTACCGGGTTCTTTCGATCTTCGTCCTCATCGTCGGCGCGATTCTGGGCGTCGCCTACGTCGGCGACCCGCAGCGCGGCTGGCAGATCGCAGGCTCCTTCGTCGTCGGCGCGGCGTCCTCGGCCCTGGCTGGCTGGATCGGGATGAAGGTCGCGACCAACGCCAACGTGCGCACCACCGCAGCGGCCCGCATCGGCCTCGCCCCCGCCCTCGATGTGGCGTTCTCGGGCGGCGCCGTCATGGGTATGACCGTCGTCGGCCTCGCAACGATCGGTCTGAGTGTTCTCTACCTCGTCTTCACCAACGTATTGGGCTGGGAGCTCACCCGTACCGTCAACGTCATCACTGGCTTCTCGATGGGCGCTTCTTCGATCGCGCTCTTCGCACGTGTGGGTGGCGGTATTTATACCAAGGCCGCGGACGTCGGTGCCGACCTCGTCGGTAAGGTCGAGTCCGGTCTTCCCGAGGATGACCCGCGGAACCCCGCCGTCATCGCAGACAACGTCGGTGACAACGTCGGCGACGTCGCTGGCATGGGCGCCGACCTCTTCGAGTCCTTCGTCGGTGCGATCATCGGTGCGATGGTTCTCGCCCTCGGCTTCGTCGCCGTGAAGGACGGAACCAGCGTCGGCCCTGTCATCTTACCGTTGGTAATCGCCGCAGCGGGCATCGTTTGTTCGATGGTCGGCACCTTCTTCGTGCGCACCAAAGAGGGCGGCAATCCGCAGCACGCGCTCGACACGGGTGCCTTCGGTGCTGCGGGCGTCATGGCGCTCGCAACGTTTGGCATCGCCAAGTACATGTGGCCCGAAGGCGGCACGATGACCGCCGCGGGCAAGCTCGTCACCTGGACGAACGTCGGCTGGGCGACCGTAGCAGGCCTTGCCGCTGGCGTTCTCGTCGGCCTGATCACTTCGTACTACACTTCGATGCACAAGGGCCCGGTCGATAGCATCGCCGAGCAGAGCAAGACCGGCACGGCGACGAACATCATCGCGGGTCTCGGCGTCGGCATGCAGTCGACTGCCTTGCCCATTCTCGTCATTGCAGCCGGTGTGGTCGTCGCCGCCGAGGTCGCAGGGCTCTATGGCGTGGCCATCGCGGCGCTCGGCATGCTCTCCACCACGGGCATTCAGCTCGCGGTCGACGCCTACGGCCCCATCGCTGACAACGCCGGCGGCATCGCCGAGATGAGCCATCAGGCTCCGGAAGTTCGCGAGCGCACCGACAAGCTCGACGCCGTGGGCAACACCACCGCGGCTATCGGCAAGGGCTTTGCCATCGGCTCGGCGGCCATGACCGCCCTCGCGCTCTTCGCGGCATTCGCGCAGACCGCCGGCATCACCGGCATCAACATCTCGAAGCCCTTGGTCATGGCGGGCCTGTTCCTCGGCGGCATGCTTCCCTTCCTCTTCTCGTCCATGGCGATGAAGGCGGTCGGTGTTGCAGCCATGGACATGATCGAAGAGGTCCGTCGTCAGTTCCGCGAGATTCCAGGGCTGCTCGAGGGCAACGCAAAGCCGGACACGGCTCGCTGCGTGAAGATCTCCACCGAGGCTTCACTCAAGCGCATGGTGGCGCCGGGCGCGCTCGCCATTCTCAGCCCGGTCGTCGTGGGCTTCGGTATGGGTGCAGAGGCGCTCGGAGGCATGCTCGCCGGAGTCACCGTCACGGGCGTTCTCATGGCGCTCTTCATGTCCAACGCCGGCGGCGCCTGGGACAACGCCAAGAAGTCCTTCGAAGGCGGCGGCTATAAGATGACGGACGGCACGGTCCACCCGAAGGGCAGCGAAGCCCACAACGCTTCCGTCGTCGGTGACACCGTCGGTGACCCCTTCAAGGACACCGCGGGCCCGTCGCTCAACATCCTCGTGAAGCTGATGAGCGTCGTCGCGCTGGTTCTAGCGCCGTTGCTGGTCTAATGTGGCAAACGCCACGGGGCTTGGTCCCCGTGCACGCATGAGAAGGCCCCGCAGGCGTTTGCCTCGCGGGGTTTTTCTTTGGGGGCTAAGGTTCGGGCAATGACTGACCCAACCCAGACCTCCGCATGGAAGGCGCTACGCGCGCATTACGAGGAAGTCGGCGACCTCCAGATGCGCAACCTCTTCGGCGACGACCCCGACCGCGCCGCGCGTCTCTCGCTCACGCTCGGTGATATGCTCTTCGACTACTCGAAGAATCGCATCACCGATCAGACGCTCAGCTTGCTCGCCGAGCTCTGCGAACAGTGCGGAGTTCGCGATTGGATCGCACGGATGTTCTCGGGCGAGGCGATCAACGAGACCGAGGGCAGGGCGGTTCTTCACACCGCGCTTCGCAACCGCGCTGAGCGTCCGGTGATGGTTGACGGCGTGGACGTGATGCCCGACGTGCGACGTGTGCTCTCGCAAATGCGCGAGTTCGCCACATCGGTTCGCGAAGGAGCTTGGCTAGGACACAGCGGTCGAGCGATCACGGATGTCGTGAACATCGGGATCGGCGGCTCCGACCTCGGCCCTGTCATGGTCACCGAGGCGCTGCGCCCGTACTGGAAGCAGGGGCTGCATGCGCACTTCGTGTCGAACGTCGATGGCACACACCTGAGCGAAGTACTGCGCCGGGTGCAGCCTGAAACAACGCTATTCATCGTTGCCTCGAAGACGTTCACCACACAGGAGACGCTCACGAACGCCCGCTCTGCGCGCCAGTGGCTCGTCGATCGAATGGGCAGTGAAGACGCTGTCGCCAAGCACTTCGTCGCGCTTTCGACCAACCGCGAAGCGGTGGTGGAGTTTGGAATCGATCCCGCGAATATGTTCGAGTTCTGGGACTGGGTGGGTGGTCGATACTCGCTCTGGTCGGCGATTGGCCTCTCGATCGCCACCGTGGTCGGCATGGACAACTTCGAAGAGCTGCTCGCCGGTGCATACGAGGTCGACGAACACTTCCAGACCGCCCCGCTTCGCGAGAATGTTCCGGTGCTCATGGCAATGCTCGGCGTCTGGTATCACAACTTCTTCGGCGCTCCTTCGCATGCCGTCCTCCCCTACGACCAGTATCTACATCGCTTCCCCGCGTACCTTCAGCAGGCCGACATGGAGAGCAACGGGAAGAGCGCCTCGCGCGACGGGACGATCATCGACAGCTACACGACCGGACCGATCGTCTGGGGAGAGCCCGGCACCAACGGACAGCACGCGTTCTTTCAACTCTTGCATCAGGGAACCCATCTGGTGCCCTGCGACTTCATCGTAGCCGCGCAGAGCCAGAATCCGATCGGCAAGCATCAGGACATCCTGGTGGCCAACTGCATTGCTCAAGCCGAAGCGATGATGCGAGGCAAGACTGCGGGCGAAGCTCGCAAGGAGCTGGAGGCGAGCGGTGCATCGGCAGAGCGGGTCGAAGAGCTCGTGCCGCACAAGACCTTCGCCGGAAACCGGCCGAGCAACACCTTCATGCTAGACAAGCTCACCCCGCGGGCACTAGGACGCTTAATCGCGCTCTACGAGCACAAGATCTTCGTGCAAGGCGTGATCTGGAACATCTACAGCTTTGACCAATGGGGGGTCGAGCTTGGCAAGCAGCTCGCCAAGGTCATTCTTCCCGAGCTTGGCGGCGCAAGCGGCGAGCACGACAACTCCACCGAACAGTTGATCTCGTACTACCGAAATCATAAGAATCCCGACTCATGACTACATTGGCTGTCGATATCGGGGGCATCAGCATCAAGCTCCTCGTGCTCGATGCAGAAGGTGAGCCGATGTCCGAGACCCTGGCTCGCCCCACGCCCGTGCCGCCGACGCCGGACGCGCTCTGCACGCTCATTCACGACATGGCGGACACTCTGCCGCCGCATCAGCGCGTCTCCGTCGGTTTCCCTGGAGTGGTCAAAGCGGGGGTGACCATGAATGCGCCGAATCTCGGAAACGAGCTCTGGGATCACGTCCCCCTGAGCGAGCTCTTGGCGCATCGCCTCGAGCGTCCCGTTCGCGCCGCCAACGACGTGGACCTGCAGGGACTTGGAGTCGCCAAAGGGGATGGCGTCGAGCTGGTATTGACGCTAGGCACTGGCATGGGCGCGGCGCTCTTCACCGATGGCGCCCTCGTTCCGAATCTAGAGCTAGGGCACCATCCGTTTCGAGGCGGGCAGACCTACGAAGACTTGGTGCGCGATAGCGAGCTCAAGCGCATCGGTCCCATCGAATGGACGGCGCGAGTTCTCGACGCACTCGAACAGATCGAGCGGCTCTTCAACTACGACCAGCTGCACCTGGGTGGAGGGAATGCTCAGAACATCAAGTCCGCGCTCCCGACCAACGTGCGGGTCTTCTCGCTGGCACAAGCCATGAGAGGCGCGCAGACGCTCTGGGACGAGGCCTAGGCCCCGCCGAGGAAGGGGTTCAATCGCCGCTCTTCGCCGATCGTCGTGCTCGGGCCGTGACCGCAGATCACCAGCGTTTCGTCTGGCAATGCAAAGAGCTTGCGCTTGATCGAGTCGAGCAGCTGCGAGGTATTGCCGCCCCAGAGGTCGCTGCGGCCGACGCTGCGCGCGAACAGAGTGTCGCCGGCGATCACGATCGGTCGGTCCCCTTCCACCCTGAGGCAAATGCTACCCGGCGAGTGCCCGGGCGTGTGAACGACGTCCGCTTCGAGCCCGCCCGCCAAGACGGTGTCCCCCTGAGATAGAAAGCGGTCGACGGCCGCCATCTCCGGCGCTCGGAATGGCGCGCGAAAGCCATCGAGCTGCATCTGCACGCCCTCGTACAGGAACAGGTCTTCCTCGTGAATCATGATCGGAGCATTGGTGCCGTCCTGAACCTCTTTGGTTGCGCCGATGTGATCGAAGTGGGTGTGCGTGTGCACGATCCCCTCGCACTTGAGCCCGAGCTCTTCGAGACGAGCCAGAATCCGAGCTGCCTCGCCGCCGGGGTCGACGACGATTCCAGTGCCTCGTTCCTCATCGCCTAGGATCACGCAGTTGCATCCGAGAGGCGCCACCGAGAAATGTTCAATGATCATCAGATGTTCATAGCATCACCGCTCTAGAAGCTCATCGTCACGATGATGGTGTCGGTGTAGGTGTCGACCCTCGCACCCTGGCCCGAGGGAATTCGACCGTAGATTGGCACGAACACCGGCAACGCTTCGGGCGAACCCAGGAGCACAGGGCGACACCTCTCTGAGATGCTGTTGATGGCTGGGGCTCCCTGGGCCCGGCGCGAACACTGGACCCCGCCTTGCCACCCATGCGGGTTATGTGACAGGTTGAAAGTCATGAGGCGCGCAATCGGGGGATGCGCCGGATGGCAATTGGCAACCGCGGCTTTCTTGATTGTCGCGGTGGCCGGCTGCTCCGGTGAAGTGGGTGACGGGTCAGGTCTCGAGGGCGGCAACGGCGGCTCTGCGGGCAGCGGCGGAACTGCGGGCGCTGCAGGGTCAGCAGGCAGTGGCGGAGGCTCCGGGGCCGGTGGCTTCGGCGGGATTGGTGGCGCTGCGGGCAGCGGTGGAACGGCCGGGACCGGCGGAACGGCGGGGAGCGGCGGAACAGCCGGGAGTGGTGGAACTGCGGGCGGCGGCGGAACAGCCGGGAGCGGTGGAACTGCGGGCACTGCAGGGGCAGCGGGCAGCGGCGGAACTGCGGGAAGCGGCGGAACTGCGGGAAGCGGCGGGACGGGCGGCGGGCCCCCTGGCACGGTGCCGATGTTTGTCGCTCAGGGGCACGCGGGCCGAACGATCATCTCCTGCGACGACGGACGAACCTGGGTCGCCGATCAGTCCGATCACGCAGGGGTCTACTGCGCGCCGGACGGCAGCGCCGACTGCGATCACGACCCCGGCGCCGGTCGCGGGATCACCTGGGGCGATGGCTGGTTCTTTGCGAACTTTGGCTGGGGCGCGCCGGGGAGCGTGCGCCGGAGCCGCGACGGCGTGGCCTGGGAGACGGTCTACGCCGACAGCTACTTCGCTGGGATGGCGTTTGGGAACGGGCGGCTCGTCGCAGCAGATCGCTGGGGTGAATACTCGGACGACGACGGTGAGAACTGGAGCAGCTTCGCCGACGTCGGGCTTCCCGGCGACACCACCGTTCGCGATACGACCTTCGTCCCTTACGGCGGCGGCCGATTCATCATGTCGGCCGATGCCGGCGTGGCCGTGAGCAACGATGGCAGCACGTGGACCAGCTCGAACGCCAGCGGATGCAGCGGCGGCGACTACCAAGGTCACATCACATCCGGGAACGGAACCGTCGTCATGACTCCGTCCGGCGGCAACGTCTGCTATTCGACCGACGGCGGCCAGAACTGGTCCTCTGCCTCGGGCACCGGTCCCCTGCGCGCCAACGGAATCTGGAATGGCAGCGAGTTCATGGCCTGGAACTACGGCACGCTCTATCGAAGCAGCGACGGTCAGAGCTGGACGTCGACCTCGACGGTACCGAGCAACATCGACTTCGGGGTGACCGCGGTCAGTGACCAGGGCACCATCGTCGGCATCAGCAACGGCTGGGAGCAGAGCTACGCCGCGCAGCGGTTCTACCGAAGCACCGACGGCGTGAACTGGGACGAGCTCCCGAGCAACGCCTACACGGGCGGCCACCCGATCCACGTCATCGCCTTCGGCTACGGCGCGCCGAGCGCTTACTGTCCCTAGTCGAGGCGACCCCGCAACGCGCGACCCGCGGGTCGAGCAAGGGGCTTTGCCCGTCTTTCGTCGGCGGGCTGTTGCTGACATGAGCGCGGGGTCGTGGTAGGTCGGCGCTCATGGACAATGACGCCAAGAAAAACGGCCTGCGGATGATCCCGTACGGGCTGTTGGTCCTGACGGCCGAAGACGCTGAGGGCGATGTTGCCGCGGCCACAGTCAACTGGGCGCGCTCCGATGCTGGCTCGAGTTTCGTGGTGGATGCAAACCAGAAGTTCCAGCTGCAGGTGGCAGTCGATACGGCATACCTCTGCACATACGAGTAAGACGAGCCTTCGTGCGTCTCCTTTTCGTCTCCCATTCGTTTCCGCCGACCGACGCTCCGCTGAGCAACATGGGTGGGATGCAGCGGGTGGCGACCGAGCTTCACTCTGCGCTCCGAGGGCGCGATGACCTGGTGATGCGGACGGTGGCGCTTCGCTCGAGCTGGAAGTGGGTGCACGTCAAGGCGGTTCCTTTTCTGGCTTCGCTTGCGGTTCGCCTGGGTCGCGAGGCTTCGGCGTGTCGGGCGGACACGATTCTGTTTACGAGCATGACGACCGCACTGCCGCTTCTGATCGCAGGTCCGGCCTTGAAGAAGAAGGGCATTCGCTTGGCGGCGATCATCCATGGCCTCGACGTAACCGATCCAAACCCTGTCTATCAAAAGGCGGTGCGCCGGATCTGCGGGATGCTCGATGCCGCCATGCCTGTCAGCCGGGCCACCGGGGAGGAGCTCGTTGCGAGAGGCTTGCCGCCCGGGCGGGTGCACGTGGTTCCGAACGCCGTCGACCTCGACCGTTTCGAAGGCGTGGCGGCTTCGCGCGCGGCAGCCGCCGGGCTTAGTATCGCCGGGGCGCCCCCACTTCCCGATGACGCGTTCCTTCTGGTGACGGTGGGACGCCAAGTCCGTCGAAAGGGATTTGCCTGGTTCATCGAGAACGTCATGCCGAAGCTCCCCGAGCGGGTGCACTTGTGGCTGGCTGGTGACGGTCCGGAAGGGGAGGACATCCAAGCGGCGATCGCTCGTGCCGGTCTTCAGCGGCGCGTTCGCTGCTTGGGCAAGATCTCGGAAGAGGATCTCGTCGAGCTCTACCGAAGAGGTCAGCTCTTCGTCATGCCAAATATCGTCGTCCCAGGCGACATGGAGGGTTTCGGCATCGTGATGCTAGAAGCCGGCGCCTGCGGACTCCCTACGCTTGCGGCCGACCTCGAAGGCATCCGAGACGTGATCGACGAAGGCGTCAACGGCTGGTTCGCGCCTACGGAGGACGCGAACGCGTTTGCGGCGCGGATCGAGTCTTTGTTAGACGACCCCGACGGCCTGCGGCGGGCCAGCGAGCGAACCGCCGCGTACGTCACCTCGACATTCCCATGGGACAGCACGGCAGACCGCTACGTAGACGTATTGCGCAGTCTCTGACGCCGGCACCGACCGATTGACACCGTACAACCTCGGTGCTGATCTTCCCTCCATGCAGCTCCGTAGCGACAGTTTCAAGGACGGCGACTATCTCCCGACCGAGTACGCATTCGGCAAAAGAAGCCCGGATGGGCAGATCGATTTGTCCGACAATCGGAACCCTCACCTGGCATGGTCAGATCTGCCTGAAGGCACGAAGTCGGTTGTGATCCTCTGCATCGATCGCGATGTTCCAACCAAGCCCGACGACGTGAATCAGATTGGCCGCGTCGTGCCCGCGGACTTGCCGCGTGCCGATTTCAGTCATTGGGTTCTCGTCGATCTGGCACCCAATGTCAGGATTGCCGAAGGAGCCTTTTCCGACGGCATCACGGCAAAGGGCAAGGACGGGCCCGAGGGGCCCCAGGGCAGTCGGCAAGGAATCAACGACTACACGGGCTGGTTTGCAGCCGATCCCGAAATGGCGGGCGACTACTACGGCTACGACGGCCCCTGTCCTCCCTTCAACGACAGCATCGTGCACCACTACCGGTTCAGCGTGTACGCGCTCGACGTCGATCGTCTCGGCGTGAACGGGAAGTTCACGGCCAGCGACGTGCAGGCCGCCATGGAAGGTCATGTGCTCGGCGAGGCGAGCATGGTCGCGAAGTACACGATCAACACCGACGCCAAAGAGCTGTAACCCGCAGCGATGACCCGTCGAGAAAAAGCCGATCGCATCGGAGAGATCCTCGACGAGCTCTATCCGCAGCCTCCGGTTCCGCTCGACCACCAGGATCCGTTCACGCTTCTGGTGTCGGTCTTGCTGAGCGCGCAGACCACAGACAAGAAGGTCAACGAGGTAACGCCCGCCTTGTTTGCGGAGGCCCCAGACCCCGAGTCTATGGCCGCCTTGCCCGTCGAGAAGATCCTCGCCTGCATTCGTACGGTCGGACTCGCGCCGACGAAGGCGAAGAACCTCAAAGCGATGGCCGCTTTGCTGGTCGAAAGACACGGCGGCGAAGTTCCCAAAAACATGGACGCGCTCGAAGCGCTTCCGGGCGTCGGGCACAAGACCGCTTCCGTCGTGATGTGTCAGGCCTTCGCTTGCCCCGCCTTTCCCGTCGACACACACATCCACCGCCTCGCTGCCCGTTGGGGGCTCTCCGATGGAAAGAACGTCGTGCGGACCGAGGCGGATCTCAAGAAGCTGTTCCCGGTGGACACTTGGATTCGCCGCCACTTGCAGATCATCTACTTCGGCCGCGAGTACTGTCCGGCGCGAGGTCACGACCTCAGCCAGTGCCCGATCTGCGGCTGGGCGGCCACGAAGAAGCGAATTGCCGAGGAATCAAGGCGCCGCTGAGAGCAAGCACTGGTCGCGGACTCGACCGCGACCCATATTCCCATCAATGAGCATCCAATTCAGCCTGTTCCGAATCCCCATACGCATTCATTTGTGGTTCTGGTTGATGGCGCTCTGGCTTTGGACGCTGAACAGCGAGCAGGGTTGGGCGGGGCTCGTGATCTGGGTCGTCATCGTGTTTCAAGGGATTCTCATGCACGAGCTCGGCCATGCCTTGGTCGGTCGCGTCTTTGGAAGGCAGCCAAGGATCGAGCTCGTCGCGCTCGGCGGACTGACCTGGTGGGAGCAGCGAGAACCGATGAGCCCAGGGCGAAGCCTGCTCGTGAGTGCCGCGGGTCCCGCGGTTGGCATTTTCATCGGCTCGCTGGCACTCGTGCTCATGGACGCACTGCGGGTGCCGGACCCTTCGCTTGGACGCTATGCGTTTCACTCGCTGATCTTCGTCAATCTCGGCTGGGGGCTTCTAAATCTCTTGCCGGTGCTACCCCTAGACGGCGGCAACATCGTGGCATCGCTCATGGAGCTCATGGCTCCCTCGCGGGGGCGATTGCTGGCCTGCTACGTGTCCTTCGCAGTCATTGCTTTGCTCTTTGCGGTGACGGTCACCTTGAAGCAGTACCCGATGACCATTCTTCTGTTCTTGCTCGCCTTCAGTACGTACCAGTCCTTTCGAATTGAACGGGAGCGTCTCAGCTCGCCACCGGGCCCCGAAGCGCCAGCACTCAGCCTGGTGCAGCAAGCGTTCGAGGCGCTCGAGCGGGGCGACGGCCAGGGCTTGATTCGGGTAGCCTCCGAGCTCGTC
>Ga0316201_10001201_pt1 | contig 17052 bp, 12 predicted proteins | sample CS6wburrow_MG_FD_204516 | JGI IMG/M metagenome (GOLD analysis project Ga0316201, IMG submission 204516) | Coastal sediment microbial communities from Delaware Bay, Delaware, United States - CS-6 worm burrow | ecosystem: Environmental > Aquatic > Marine > Coastal > Sediment | place: USA... | reverse complement strand
TCCGGATGTATTGTTTTTAGCAGAGGCCTTCTCACGTCCTAAAGTGATGCAACAATTGGCAAAACAAGGGTTTTCCCAATCGTATACCTATTTTACCTGGCGTGTCCATAAACACGAGCTCATTGAATACATGATAGAACTTACGCAGTCCGAGATGAAGGAATATTACCGTCCCAACTTTTGGCCAAACACCCCCGATATAAACCCCTACCATTTGCAGGGAGCGAATGATTCCATGCATTTAATACGCTATGCATTGGCGGCCACTTTGTGCGGTAACCTTGGAATATATGGTCCGGTGTTCGAATATATGGTAAGCGATGCCATGCCGGGAAAAGAAGAATACCTGCATTCTGAAAAATACGAAGTAAGGCATTGGGACTGGTCTGTAGAAAATAAGATTACTCATATTATCTCCAAGATAAACCATACCCGCAGGGCACATAGTTGCTTGCAACAAACCAACAATATCCGTTTTTGCACAATTGATAATGAATACCTGATGGCTTTTTACAAGTGGAACGATGACAGAACAGATGAAATGCTGATCATCATTAACCTGGACCCCTACTATTCGCAACGTGGAATGGTGCAGTTGCCTTTGCAGGAACTGGGTATTAACCCCGGAAATGAAGTACATGTACACGATGTAATCACAGACAATAGTTACCTTTGGTACAGTGAATGGAATTTTGTGGATCTCCCGTCAAGTTTGCCATTTCATATATTTAAAATAGTAAAATAAAGATGGCGAATAAAAAACAGGAATCGGTACTTCAGCCTCCCTACTCATTCGATGTGGAATGGGAAGCGTTACTGGACGACAAAAAGTTTATAGCTGCATTCCTTTCGGATATATTGGAGGAATACGTTGTAAAACAGCGCTGGTACGGGGGTAAGAGTAGTAAGCTTAAGTACATAGAGCTCCAGGAATATTTTAGGATACAGCAAAAAGGAGAAGTGTATTACGGCCTTTTGCTGGAAGTTAATTTTGAAGAAGCTTTTTACCAGCATTATTTTCTTCCCATTGCCTTTGTTTCAGATGAAACCTTGGCCGAAAAAGACCGGATCTTGCCGGTGAGCATTAAAGGTCAGGATGGATTTATTATAGATGCCATTAATTTGGAAGCGTTTAGAAAGCTTGTCTATGAACGCATCATAACGGCAGAGCCCAATGATACCACCAGGGTGCAATATCATAAAAGTGCAAACTTTGAGGCAAGTCCGTACGAATCTTCAAAATTTATGGGGCTGGAGCAAAGCAATACTTCTATTATCATCAATGGCAAATCGGTCATAAAGTTCTTTAGGAGGATCTATGCAGATAAAAATCCCGATTACGAAATGAGCAGGTTCCTTTCCGAACGGAAAGGATATAAAAACACACCTTCCTACCAGGGAAGTGTAAGTATTATTGATTCGGAAGAAGTGAATATCACCATTGCGCTGATGCAGGAAATGGTACCAAATCAGGGAGATGCCTGGGATTTTATGCTCAAGGAACTTCATAAGGTATTTGCCAATCTTGAGTACAAACATATTAATGTGGACCATTTACCGAATGTACCCCTGTTTACACCGTTGAAAATAAATGATGTTCCTCCACAGATCATTGATTGGGCCGGGCTGAATATATTTTTAAAGCTTCAAAAACTTGCCCAAAGGACCGCAGAAATGCACATCGCCCTGGGATCCGAATTTGAGGATACTGCTTTTACGCCTGCCCATTTTACAGGGGATTATGAGGTATGGCTTAAGAACAGGCTTTTGTATCAATTTCAGAACAGGCTCAATACGGTAGAAAATAACCTGCATCGATTAAAAGATCTATCTTTAGAGCTTGCCAAAGAATTTTTGGAACGCAAAAATGAGATCCGAAAGCGATTTGTGGATTTTGACTGGACCAAATTAAAAGGAGAACGGCTTAGGGTTCACGGGGATTATCATTTGGGGCAGGTCCTGGTTAAGGACGATGATTTTTACCTACTCGATTTTGAAGGAGAACCAGAAAGCACCATTCGGGATAGAAAGGTAAAACAGCCTCCTCTAAAGGATATTGCCGGGATATACAGATCGTTCCACTATGCTGTTTACGCAACCATCTTTAATAATGAGGAAAACTATCCCTTTTCACGGGAGGAGCTTTTTAAAGCGGGGGAGATCTTATACTGCTATTTTGTGGGCGTATTTATGGAAACCTATGTTGATCTTATTCAGAAGCATAATGTCGATATCGGGTACAGTCAGGAAAGAATTTTCATTCTCAAGTATTGTATGCTCGAAAAAGCAGTATATGAACTTGGCTATGAAATGAATTCAAGACCCATGTGGGCCGTAATCCCCCTGCAGGGAATTATGAGTATTATTAACGAATCTAACTAACTACAAAAATATGGGCAACGTTGTACCCCACAGTTTATTTACAGAGTTTGACATTGGTTTATTCAAATCCGGAAAACATTACAGGCTTTATGACAAATTAGGTTCGCACCCCATTGAAGTAAACGGGGAGAAAGGAACCTATTTTGCCGTGTGGGCTCCCACAGCAAAGGCAGTTTCAGTAGTGGGTGATTTTAATTACTGGCTGGAAGGAGACCATAAACTCAATGTACGATGGGATGCCAGTGGTATCTGGGAAGGCTTTATCCCGGGGGTAAAGGCCGGAACCAAATACAAATACAAGATCCATTCTAACAATCAGGATATCAAAACGGAAAAGGCCGATCCTTTTGCACGCTATTGTGAGCATCCGCCCAATACTGCATCCGTTGTGTGGGATGGCACTTACAAATGGAAGGATAAGAAATGGATGGATACCAGGAAATCCAAAAATAGCCTGGATTGCCCGTTTTCGGTGTATGAAGTGCACCTGGGCTCCTGGAAGAAAAATGAAAAGAATGAATATTTGTCGTACAAGCAATTATCGGAAGACCTGGTGGCCTATTTAAAAGAGATGAACTTTACCCATGTGGAGTTTATGCCGGTAATGGAGTATCCATATGATCCCTCCTGGGGGTATCAGCTTACCGGATATTTTGCGCCTACCTCAAGGTTTGGGGAACCGGAAGGACTGAAACTGCTGATCGATAAATTACATCAAAACGATATTGGCGTTATTTTAGACTGGGTGCCTTCACACTTTCCGGAAGATGCCCATGGCCTTGGATTTTTTGATGGATCACACCTATATGAACACCCGGACAGGCGCAGAGGGTACCACCAGGATTGGAAGAGCTTGATCTTCAATTATGGTCGTAACGAAGTGAGGGCATTCCTCATCAGCAACGCTCTGTTCTGGTTAGACCAGTACCATGTAGATGGGCTGCGTGTAGATGCTGTAGCCTCAATGCTCTATCTGGATTACTCCAGGGAGGAAGGAGAATGGGAACCGAATATCTATGGGAATAACGAAAATCTGGAAGCTATTTCTTTGATCCGCGAACTCAATGAAGAGGTATACCGGAGTTTTGAGGGGGTACAAACCATTGCAGAAGAATCTACTTCCTTCTCCATGGTTTCGAGGCCTGTAAGCATTGGCGGACTCGGTTTTGGAATGAAATGGATGATGGGATGGATGCACGATACGCTCGAATATTTCAAAAAAGAACCTATATACAGAAGGCATCATCAAAACGATCTTACCTTTAGTATGACTTATACCTTTACTGAGAATTTTATGCTCCCTTTTTCGCACGATGAGGTGGTTTACGGAAAACAATCCTTGTTGAACAAAATGCCGGGAGATGAATGGCAACGCTTTGCAAACCTCCGATTGCTGTTTGGGTATATGTTTACACATCCCGGAACCAATCTGTTATTTATGGGAGCAGAATTTGGGCAATCTTCGGAATGGAACTTTCAACACGGCCTGGATTGGCATTTACTGCAATACGATTTTCACAAGGGGATCAAGGAATTGGTAAAAGACCTTAATGCCTTATACAGGGATAATCCTGCATTGTATGAAAAACAATTTAGTTCCGAAGGCTTTCAATGGATAGACTATGGGGATCATGAAAATTCTGTGCTCACCTACATACGAAAAGGGCACGATCCTAAAAATGATCTCATAATTGCATGTAATTTTACCCCTATCCCCAGGGAAAAATATAGAATTGGAATACCTAAAGCAGGCCAGTACAAGGAAATATTTAACTCAGATAGTAAAAAATACGGAGGTAGTGGTTCAAAAAACACGATCAGGAAAAGTGCTAAAAAACCATGGCACGGGCACAAGAATTCTATTGAGATTACTATTCCCCCTCTGGGAATGGTTGTTTTCCGGTAAATCAGCAGTACTAAATCGTTATAGTTTATAAATGATAATAAGATCATTTCAATATTAACTGCTAAAGTCTTTCTTTTGTGCGGTTGAAAAAACATCCAATATGATTACCAACACCGAATTAGAGTATAAGGGTAATTTGTACCCGGACCAAATAACAGACTATAAACAAGACGCCGATAAATTCTATTTTACGAGTGCCAATGGTGTTATCCTCGAAATAACAGTGATACGTAGCAGTACTATCCGGTTTAGGTACGCGACAGACCACGCTCTTCAGCCCGATTTTTCCTATGCTATCAGCCCTGATGCACTTCGTGGATATAATCATTTGGAAGCCTCTGAAACCAAAACGGAATATCTTATCGAGACCTCCAAGATCAAGGTTTTGGTAGATAAGAAATCCATGCGCATCCAGATCTCAGATCTTGAAGGCAATATCATCAATGAGGACGAATTGGGCTTTCATTACGAGGAAAATTACGCTTTTGGAGGTAATTCCGTTAAAATGAGCAAGATTACCCAAACTGCGGAGAGTTTCTATGGCATGGGCGATAAGGCCACGCATTCTAATTTAAAGGGGAAACGAGTTCATAACTGGGTAACGGATTCATATGCCTATGGTAAAGACCAGGATCCGTTATATAAAGCAGTACCATTTTATGTAGGGCTGCATAATGACATTGCCTACGGTATATTTTTTGACAATACCTTTAAAACGCACTTCGATTTTGCGCATGAACGCAGGCATGTAACCAGTTTTTGGGCAGAAGGGGGAGAAATGAATTACTATTTCTTCTATGGCCCTGAGATGTCACGGGTAGTGAGGTCTTATACAGATCTTACAGGTACTCCGGAATTACCGCCATTATGGGCATTGGGCTTTCATCAATCCAAGTGGAGTTATTTTCCGGAAAGCAGGGTAAAGCAAATTGCCAGCAAATTCCGAAAACTTAAAATTCCTTGCGATGCCATTTATTTAGACATCGACTATATGGATGGTTTCCGTTGTTTTACGTGGGATAAAACTAAATTTCCCGACCCTAAGGCAATGATTCAAGATCTGTACAAGGACGGTTTTAAAACCGTGGTCATGATAGATCCGGGTATTAAAATAGACAGGGATTACTGGGTATACCAGGAGGCCATTAAGAATGATTATTTCTGTAAGCGTGCCGACGGTGCGCTAATGCGGGGTAAGGTTTGGCCGGGACAATGCAATTTCCCCGACTTTACGAACCCCAAAGTACGGGAATGGTGGGCAGGCCTCTATAAGGAATTGATGTCTGAGATAGGGGCACATGCTGTTTGGAATGATATGAATGAGCCTGCGATCATGGAGGTGCCAACCAAAACAGCGCCGTTGGACACACGGCACGACTTTGATGGGCATCCGTGCAGTCATAGAAAGGCCCATAATGTGTATGGTACGCAAATGGTACGGGCTACCTATGAAGGGGTAAAAAAATATGTCTATCCCAAGAGACCATTCGTGATCACAAGAGCAGCATACGCCGGAGCCCAACGATATAGCTCCACCTGGACTGGAGATAACGTTGCAACCTGGGAACATTTATGGATTGCGAATGTTCAGGTTCAGCGAATGTGCATGAGCGGTATGTCATTTGTAGGAACGGATATAGGCGGTTTTGCGGAACAACCCAACGGAGAATTATTCGCTCGATGGATACAACTGGGGATTTTTCATCCATTTTGCAGGGTACACAGCAGTGGGGATCACGGGGATCAGGAACCCTGGTCTTTTGACCCTGAGGTAACAAAAATTGTAAGGAAATTTATTGAATTGCGATACCAATTATTACCGTATCTCTATACTGCCTTTTATAGATATTACAAAGAAAGTATTCCCATGATTCAACCCCTGGTGTATTTTGATCAGGAAGACCATCAAACCCATTTTAGAACCGACGAATTTATTTTTGGGCAACAGATCCTGGTATGTCCCATACAGGAACCGAATGCCAAGGGAAGAAGAATGTATATTCCCAAGGGAACCTGGTACAACTTCTGGACAGGCGAAACTGTAGAAGGGGGCATGGAAAAATGGGTAGATGCAGATATTGATAAGATCCCGATCTTTATTATGGAGGGGGCCATCATACCAAAATATCCTGTACAGCAATACGTGGGAGAACTTGTAATAAAGGAGTTGATGCTGGATGTCTATTATAAAACTGGTGTTCTAAACTCCGAGGTTTATGAAGATGCTCAGGATGGGTTCGATTACACCAAAGGCGAGTATAGTCTGCGTAATTTTAAATTGACTGGTAAGGAGAACGAGTTAATTATTCAGCAATTTAAAGATGGAGATTTTATTACCTCGTATGATACCTTTAAACTCACTTTAATTGGTTTGCCATTTCAAATTAAAGCGATACAATTAGATAACGAGACCATAGCCCTGAAAGATGTAAAAATGAACGGAGATAATACCATTCATGTCAGAAAAGATTTTACCGTGTTGCAAATTCTGGGAAAATAAAATTTTTTGTAATTTCCATCAAATATTTAAAGATGATGCATAAGAAAATACTTTTGGTACTGATGTTACTGCTTGGGGTTATGGCATGTAAAACAAATCCTTTTACAGGCAAGAAAACCCTTAACTTTTACCCGAATAGTACCTTGTTCCCCATGGCTTTTGCCCAATACGATCAATTTTTGGGCGAAAACAAAGTGGTAAAAGAAACATCCGAAGCTAAAATGATCACCAATGTAGGACAACGCATTTCCAAGGCGGCTGAGCGGTGGTTAACCGCCAATGGCTATCCCGGGTATCTAAAGGATTACCAATGGGATTATAATCTTGTATATGACGAAACTGTTAATGCCTGGTGTATGCCCGGCGGTAAAATTGTTTTTTATTCAGGGATTCTCCCTATTTGTCAGGGCGAGACGGGAATTGCAGTGGTCATGGGACACGAAGTGGCCCACGCATTGGCAGATCACGGCGCACAACGGATGAGTGCCGGAATGCTGCAGCAGCTTGGAGCAGTGGCAGGTAATGTCGCGATCAATGATCCTGAAAAAAGAAACGCCTTTAATCAGGCCTATGGGATTGGCTCAACGGTGGGGGTAATGCTCCCTTTTAGCAGGAGTCATGAGACAGAGGCCGATAGGATAGGGCTACAGATCATGGCAATTGCAGGTTATAACCCTGATGAAGCAGCAGAATTATGGAAGCGGATGAAGGCAAATTCCGGGGGACAGGCACCACCTGAATTCTTAAGTACGCATCCGTCTAATGATACCCGTATAGCAAACTTAACCAGCTGGGCTCCCTTGGCGAAAGAAGAAGCGAGGAAATATGGGGTAACCACTTGGCAATAAAAAGGCATAAAGTTTAAAGTATTCTTGTATTAATTGTATCTTGAAAACTGTTCCATCCTGGGGCAGTTTTTATGTTTTACAATGGCGGGTACCATCCTCTTAAAAGGGAGTAAAAAACTTCTGAATGCCTGGGCTTTCTATGATTGGGCTAATTCAGTATACAGCCTGGTCATTGCGTCGGCAATATTCCCAATTTATTACGGGGCACTGTTCCGTATCGCCGATATAGAGAAGATCACGGTCTTTGGGGGTGAAATTGCACGCGCACCCTTAATAAGTTATACAACCTCCTTCGCCTTTGTATTCATTGCCATTATTACCCCCTTTATTTCAGGTATTGCAGACTATTTGGGTAACAAGAAGATTTTTATGCAGTTCTTTTGTTATCTGGGGGGTATTTCCTGTATTGGCTTGTACTGGTTTTCACTGGAAAACATCTATATAGGCCTAATATGCTATTTTTTTGGTCTGGTTGGTTTTTGGGTAAGTTTTGCCATCAATAATTCGTACCTGCCAGATATTGCTTTTCCGGAACAACAAGACAGAATTAGTGCCAAGGGATTTTCTATGGGATACATTGGTAGCGTTCTTCTATTACTTTTCAATTTAGCAATGGTCATGAGCCCGGAAAGCTTTGGGCTAGAAGGAGAAAAAGCCGAATTAACCGCTATGAAAATTTCATTTGCTTCCGTAGGTATATGGTGGATAGCATTCAGCCAGTATACCTTTTATTATTTGCCTAAGGGAAATAAGCGGGAAGGCGAAAGAGACCATATCATCCTGAATGGATTTAAGGAACTCAGGGGTGTCTGGAAGCAGTTGGGTCATGAAATACGATTAAAACGATATTTAGGGGCGTTTTTTGTCTACAGCATGGCCGTACAAACCGTTATGCTGATAGCGACCTATTTTGGTGAAGAAGAAATTGCCTGGGGTACTGATTCTGAACGGACAACCGGTCTTATAGTCAGCATTCTTGTGATACAATTGGTGGCCATCATGGGTGCCACGCTTACGGCCCGGGCATCAGAAGCTTTTGGAAATATAAGGACCTTGATCGTTGTAAATATCTTATGGGTAGCAATCTGCATTTATGCCTATTTTGTGACCACACCCATGGAATTTTATATCGCAGCCGGGTGCGTTGGTGTTGTTATGGGGGGTATCCAGGCATTGTCTCGCTCTACCTATTCGAAATTCATCCCGGAAACTAAGGACACCGCTTCTTTTTTCAGTTTTTATGATGTCTCAGAAAAGATCGGCATCGTGATAGGCACCTTTCTATATGGATTTGTTGCTCAATTCTCGGGTAGTATGAGAAATGCCACCATTTTTCTCGGGCTCTTTTTTATTATAGGAGCGGTTTTACTACTAAGGGTAAATAAGAAAGCCTCTTAAAAAGAGGCCTTCCTGACTGTTGGTTAATTGATTGAATGCTCGTTATTAGTTTATCCCTTAGTAATATCTCCTGAACCAGATGTTTTGCTGTCTATCTTTTTAGGGTTGCCACGATAGGAAATGTCCCCGGATCCAGACACCCGGGCTTTTAGCATTTCATTGGCCGTTACCTCAATATCTGCTGAACCTGAAACTTGCGCACTTACGTTATCAGCAATAAGTTCATAGGCATGTACATCCCCGGATCCTGATATCTGAACTTCCAGATTTTCGGTAGATCCCTTCAGTTTCATATCTCCAGATCCTGATACGGAGACCGACATATTAGTTGCTTCTACCGTTAATGAAAGATCCCCGGAACCAGACATTCTGGTACTAAAATCGTTGGCTTTGAGCCTTGTATTCCCAACTAGATCGCCAGATCCGGACATGGAAACCGAATTGATCTGTTCTACCGGAATGGTTATAAATATTCCACCTTTTCCCCAGGAAGAGGGTTGTAAATTATAGCCTTTTTCTGCCTTTACAACCAGTTTACCGTCCTTTACTTCGGTGATAATATATTCTAATAAATTTTCTTCACCTTTCAGTGAGATAGCACCTTCATTGCCTTCTACCAGTTCCACATCGAACCAACCTGCCACTGAGATGGCCTCGTAGTCTGCTGTGCTTCTTTCAATGGTCACAACCTTTCCATTTCCTTTTATTTTTTTACCCCACTGCGCGTTGGCTATTCCAACTATGAATATGGTTAAAACCAGGGTCGTTACTTTTTTCATTTTTTAGTGTTTTTGAATAGTTATTTTTTAATAAATGCAATACTCCCATAATCGCTGGTAATGTTCACGCTATTACCGCTGTTAGGTTGGCCGTAATATCCTTTGTAATACCGATCACCGGATCGTTCCTTGCTGATAGCAATTTCAAAATCATCTTTACCGCTAACACCGGCATATTCTGTAGTGATCTCAAAATCGAAGTTATAGGCAGCGCTGTATCCTATTTTAATACCTGTATAATCGGTTCGTAAACTTACGTTCCCGGCATCGGCTGCCATCATATCAATTTTAACAGACCCATAATCTGAATTGATATCCACATTGCCATGAACCGTGCCCAGAGCAACATTGATATAATCTCCATTCCCTTGTACGTTGTTTACCTCACCCACATCAAGGTTTCCGTAATCAGCAGAATATTGCAGGTTATCCATTTGTTCCACAGATGAATTGGTATAATCTGCACTAATGGTTAAATCACCTGCCCTTTCTATGGTGAAACCGGAATAATCTGCAGAGATCTTGCCGCTGTTTATATAACCTATAAAAGACTTGCTGGTGTAATCGAAACTCAAATCATTATTTCTTCCCTGCAATTCCCCTATTTGCAGTCGGCCATAATCGCAACTGATCTTGGCATAGCCATCGATCCGGTCCAGGGTTATATTCCCGTAATCATTGTTAAGGTGGATACTGTTTTTCACGGGGAGTTTTATGGTATAGTCTATTTGCATATTCACATTGCTACTTTTGCCCCAATTCCAGCCCCAGCCTTTATCCTTATTGAATACTGTCTTGGCAGAAACCATACTGCTGCTGGCTTCAAAATTTACAGTTATTTCATCCAATTTTTTTTGGACTTTTTCCTCGTTGTTCCCATTGGTCCTGATGAGGACTTCAATAACGATCCTGTTTTCATTCCATGAAGTAAGGGTTAAATTTCCATAGCTATTGGAGACCTTTAGTAAGGCATCGGAATTTACATCATATTCTTTTTTGATGGTCTTCTCTTTTGTAAACTTTCCTTTTAGGTGTCCGTCATGGGCCATAAGAAAGGCCGGAAGGACGAAAAGGAAGAGAAATAAATATTTAAATCGTAAGGTTCTCATTATCTTGTTCTTTTAGGGTTTTTATTGTTTCTATTTGGTTTAGGACATCTTCCATTAGATCTATCCTGGTCTGAAAATTTTGGATCATGGCACTCAGTATGAACTTACTGTTTCCACCACGCAACAGATCTTCTTTTAGCTTCTTGTAATCTGAATCCAATTTATTGAGTTGAAATAAGGTATCATCAATAATATTCTGGGTTTCAGGGGAACTTTTACTTTCTAACTCCTTAACCTGTTGTTCAATAAGGTTGGCAAAATAGAATTCGGTATTGGAGACTTCAGGGGATATTTTTGATACCCGATCCTCCATGCTGGTGTCTAAAAAGCGGTTACCAATGAACAAGCCCAAAAGAACCACTACAGAGGCTGCTATAGAAAGAGGTTTCCACCAGGAAAATGATTTTTTCCTCAGATTCTTATCAGAAGAGGAGGCGGCTAATTTTTCCAGGAAACGTTCCCGGTGCCCCGCTTCAGGTTCTTCGATATCGAACATGGGCCCAATCTTTTTAAAAATATCTTCTAATTTTTCTTCTTTCATAACTCACGCTGGAATTAATTTTTTACGTAAACTTTCTTTTGCCCTGGAAATAGTTGTCCTGCAATTCGCATAACTTATATTCATGAGCTCACTGATTTCTTCATAATCGTACCCTTCTATTAAATGTAAGGTCAAAGAAATTCTGTAATTGTCTTTTAGCAACTTCATGGTATCCAGAACTTTTTGAGCCATACGTTCTGTATTGTCATGATTTACATCATTTACATCATTGTCTCTGACCTTGTATAATTGGGTATCGAGATCCACTTCATTTCTTTTCTTATTTTTTCTGTAATGATAGATACTCTTATTTATTACAATACGTTTAAGCCAGGCACCAAAAGCCACTTCACCTTTGTAGGTATTGAGTTTAAGAAATGCGTTTAAAAATGATTCCTGCATTACATCTTCTGCTTCAGCGCTATTCTTAACAATTCTTATGGCTGTGTTATACATTGCTTTATAGTAGCGGTTGTATATTTCTAATTGCGCTCTTTGGTTTCCTTCCAAACATAGTTGTACTAAGGATTCCGTATGTTCTCTTACTTGGCTCAAAAAGTATTCGATTTATTATATAGATAGATCAATTTAAGGATTGTTACAGTTTTTTAAACAAAATAAGTTGGGCTTGGCATAACAATTGTCTTTTAAAGGATCAATAAGGCATTTAAAGATCTCTTAAACTCTATGATTCAGGGGGTTTGGATGCCAGAAGTTTTAATAGAATTAAAAAGAATACTGTCCTTATGTGACAGATTGACTGATATATGACCTATGGGAGATGTAAAAATTACAAGATTTGACAATTTGTCGTTACAGGACATTAACGAGGAATCCGAACTTATTCCATTGTTAACGCCAGAAGATGAGGAGGAAATGAATAAGGAAGCCTTGCCTGAAACACTGCCTATTTTGCCTTTACGCAATACGGTATTATTCCCAGGTGTGGTTATACCTATTACCGCTGGGAGAGATAAATCAATCAGCCTCATAAAATATGCGAATAAGGGTTCAAAGGCAATTGGTGTTGTCTCCCAAAAGGATGAAAACACTGAGGATCCTGGCGTTAAAGATATTAACACCTTAGGGACCGTAGCAAGAATTCTTCGTGTACTGCAAATGCCGGATGGTAATACCACTGTGATCATCCAGGGTAAGAAGCGCTTCAAGATTGCGGAGGTGCTGACCGAAACACCCTATATGACCGCGACGATCAGAGAGGCAAAAGATGAATCAGTAGATCAGAGCGGTAAGGAGTTTGTGGCCATAATTGAATCTATTAAGGAGATTGCCTTGCAAATTATCAGGGATAATCCCAATATCCCCAGTGAAGCGTCTTTTGCCATTAAAAATATCCAGAGCAATTCATTCTTAATAAACTTTGTTTCTTCTAACCTAAATCTTAGCGTAAAAGAAAAGCAGATTCTTCTTGAGATAGATAATCTTAAGGACAGGGCACTTGCGACTTTGAAGCATATGAATGTTGAGTTGCAAAAACTCGCCTTGCAAAAAGACATCCAGTCAAAAGTCAGAAGTGATCTGGACCAGCAACAGCGTGAATATTTTCTGCATCAGCAAATGAAGACCATCCAGGAAGAATTGGGCGGAGCATCTTATGATGAGGAAATTGATGAAATGCAGGCGAAGGCCAAAAAGAAGAAATGGAATGACAAGGTGCGTGAACATTTTGAAAAAGAACTGGCCAAAATGCAACGCATGAACCCGCAGGTTGCGGAATATAGCATTCAGCGAAATTATCTGGATCTTTTTTTAGACTTACCATGGGAGAAGTACTCGAAAGACAAGTTTGATCTGAAAAAGGCACAAAAAATTCTGGATAGGGATCATTATGGGCTCGAGGATGTAAAGCGTCGTATTATAGAATACCTGGCTGTTCTGAAACTCAGAAATGATATGAAGTCGCCCATCCTATGCCTTTATGGCCCTCCAGGAGTGGGTAAAACATCACTGGGTAAATCAGTGGCGGAAGCACTGGGAAGGAAATATGTACGCATGTCCCTGGGTGGCATGCGCGATGAGGCCGAAATTAGAGGACATCGAAAAACCTATATCGGTGCAATGCCGGGCAGGATCATACAAAGTATTAAAAAAGCAGGGACCTCGAACCCGGTATTTATCCTGGATGAAATAGATAAATTATCCAGCAGTTATCAGGGAGATCCTTCTTCTGCCATGTTGGAAGTCTTAGACCCGGAACAGAACAATGAGTTCCACGATAACTTCCTGGAAATGGGATACGATCTTTCCAGGGTTATGTTTATAGCTACTGCCAATAATCTTTCATCCATTCAACCGGCTTTGTTAGACAGGATGGAGGTCATTAGGGTAACGGGCTATACCATTGAAGAAAAAGTTGAAATTGCCAAAAGACATTTGTTGCCAAAACAATTGAAAGAGCATGGTCTTACGGCTAATCACCTAAAGATTGGAAAACGGCAATTGGAAAAAATTGTGGAAGGGTATACCCGTGAGTCCGGGGTTCGTAGTTTGGAAAAACAGATTGCCAAAATGGTGCGTTACGCTGCAAAATCAATTGCCATAGAAGAGGTATATGATGTAAAGGTTTCGAATGAGGACGTAGAAAAAGTATTGGGACCTGCCAGATTGGAGCGGGATAAATATGAGAGCAATGAAGTTGCCGGGGTAGTAACCGGGTTGGCATGGACCAGCGTAGGGGGGGATATCCTCTTCATAGAATCTATTTTATCTAAAGGCAAGGGACAACTCAATATTACGGGTAATTTAGGGAAGGTGATGAAGGAATCTGCTACCATTGCCATGGAATACATAAAATCCAACGCAGATTCATTTGGGCTAGACCCGGATGTTTTTGACAAGTATAATGTCCATATTCACGTTCCTGAGGGTGCCACACCAAAGGATGGCCCTAGTGCGGGCATCACTATGTTAACATCTCTTGTATCGCTCTTTACTCAGAAAAAAGTAAAGAGAAGCACAGCGATGACCGGAGAGATCACTTTAAGAGGAAAGGTTTTACCGGTGGGCGGAATTAAGGAGAAGATCCTTGCTGCAAAGCGAGCCAGGATTAAGGAGATCATTTTGTCCGAAGAAAACCGAAGAGATATTCTTGAGATCAAACCTGAATATTTAAAAGGCTTAACATTTCACTACGTGACCGATATGAGTGAGGTTATCGACCTTGCGATTACGAATCAGAAGGTAAAAAATGCAAAAAAACTGTAGGCAGTGCAGGTAAGATTTTTCAATGAAAGATCTTTCAGGTTCGTTCCATAAGGGTATGATCGGTTTGGTATTAGTGGGGTACAACTATTCTCCTTATTTTTAATTCATGAAAAAGATCACCATTGCCATTGACGGGTATTCTTCTACCGGGAAAAGCACTATAGCAAAACAATTGGCCAAGGCATTGGGATATGTTTATGTGGATACGGGGGCCATGTACAGGGCCATTACATTGTATGCACTCAAAAAAGGATATATTGGAGCTAGGCATCTAGACCGGGAAAAACTACTGCACGATCTAAATAAAATTCAGTTGGAATTTCATTTTAACCCGGAACTGGGATTCTCGGAGATGTATTTGAATTCTGAGAATGTTGAAAAAGAAATTCGGACGCTGGAAGTTTCCAGATATGTCAGCAAAATTGCCGTTATCGAAGAAGTACGTCATAAATTGGTGCAACTTCAAAAAGAAATGGGCAAGAACAAGGGCATCGTCATGGATGGACGCGATATTGGAACCGTCGTATTTCCGGATGCGGAGCTTAAAATATTTATGACTGCTGCCCCTGACATCAGGGCTACCAGGCGCTACAAAGAATTACTTTCAAGAGGGGAAGACATTGCATTTAGTGATGTTCTGAAAAATGTAGAGGAACGCGATTATATTGATTCACACCGTGAATTCTCACCCTTAAAGAGGGCCACAGATGCAATTGAACTGGACAATAGTACCATGAGTCCCAAAGAACAGTTTGAACGTATTCTCCGCTTAGCTAGTAGTGTAATAAACCAGCAATAAAAAAGGCTCCGATTAAGGAGCCTTTCACATTGTAACATTATAGTTTTGGTATCACCAGTACCTGGTCTGGATGAATCAAATCGGGATTCTTTAAAATATTGGTATTGGCCGAAAATATTTGCTTGTATTTCATGGGATCGCCATAATAATGTTTTGCGATCTTACTCAGGGATTCCCCGCTTTGAACTACATGCCGATGATAGACGCTCTCATCTTCAACAGTAATATTTGCCTTGATATCCGAAGGGTGTTCTCCACCTATCGCTTTTATTTTATCCCATAAAAGGTCTTTTTGATAGGCTGTTTGGGCCTGACCTTTAATTTTTAAGATACCATCATCTACTGATACTTTTCCATCTTTAATTCCTAATTGTTCGCCTAAAGACAGAACAGGCTGATACTTATCCTTAACACTCATATTACTTAATTTTATTAGGTTATTTTATAAGCATGAAAGATACGAAAACCACATGTATTTTTCTATAGATTGGTGCATAATACAAGCCAAATTTTATCCATCTGTTTTAAAGGTTGTTAAAACAAGAATTAAATTGTATTTTTGCAGACCTTTTTTGCGAGTATTTAAGAGGAAAAGGGATATCTAAAAAAGGATAATAACATCTTTCATAATTTTTGCTTTACTCTTAAAGGATTATGAAATACAAATTATGATCAGCAAAATGGCTGAAGACAAAGTAAAAAAAGAAGAAACTCAGGTAGCTGAGGTAGCTCAAGAACAAAAAGCAGAAAAACCACAACAAGATCCAAAGGAATTTTTGGAAAACTTTGACTGGGATAAGTATGAAGAGGGAATTGAGCGTGTAGACGATTCTAAATTAGAGGAGTTTGAGAAATTAGTAGCCGAAAATTTCGTAGATACGGCAGACGAGGAAGTAGTGGAAGGAACGGTTACGTATCTAACGGATCGGGAAGCCATTATTGACATCAATGCCAAGTCTGAAGGGGTAATCTCTTTAAACGAATTTCGCTATAATCCGGATTTAAAAGTTGGTGATAAGGTAGAAGTACTGATCGATATCCGCGAAGACAAAAGCGGACAGTTGGTATTGTCTCACAGAAAAGCCCGAACCATACAGGCTTGGGATAGAGTAAATGCTGCCCACGATAAAGAAGAAGTAGTTACCGGTTTTGTAAAATGCAGAACCAAAGGGGGTATGATCGTTGATATATTTGGCATTGAGGCGTTCCTGCCAGGATCTCAAATAGATGTAAAACCAATTAGGGATTACGATCAGTATGTAGGAAAGACCATGGAATTTAAAGTGGTTAAAATTAACCACGAATTTAAAAACGTGGTAGTATCTCATAAAGCCCTTATTGAGGCTGATATCGAAGAGCAGAAGAAAGAGATCATTAGCCAGTTAGAAAAAGGACAGGTTTTAGAAGGAGTTGTAAAGAACATCACTTCCTATGGCGTATTTATTGATCTTGGAGGCGTAGACGGATTGGTCCATATTACAGATCTTTCATGGAGCAGGATAAACCATCCGAATGAGGTTGTAGAATTAGATGAGAAACTCAATGTGGTAATCCTTGACTTTGAT
>Ga0316201_10001200_pt1 | contig 17056 bp, 17 predicted proteins | sample CS6wburrow_MG_FD_204516 | JGI IMG/M metagenome (GOLD analysis project Ga0316201, IMG submission 204516) | Coastal sediment microbial communities from Delaware Bay, Delaware, United States - CS-6 worm burrow | ecosystem: Environmental > Aquatic > Marine > Coastal > Sediment | place: USA... | reverse complement strand
GGACCGGTCGATGGGCCCGGCGTACGATCTGAACCGCCGACTCCACCTCCGGCATCGCGCCAAAGGCGGTCGCAGTGACGTAGGCCGACGTTCGCGACAATCGGCCCAACGGGTCATCCCGATACCGCGAGTGGTCGGCTACTCCGGCAGCAACTTCCTGATGGGCGGCCTGCACCAACAGGGCTCTGATCCCCCCGGCGAAGGCTGCAACGTCGCCGATGACCGGCCAGCTGACCGAATCCGGGCCAAACAGGCCCGCATCTCCCTGGTACTTGAGGGAGTCCTCGAGCGGATAGGGCGCATGCGCAAACAGCCCAGTGGTGGTGCCGACAATGCGGCCACGGATCTCATCAACTACCGGCACACAACCCTCCGAGATAACGGTTCGTCCTATGAGTTCGGATCAACGCAGCGCCGGGATGACCTCACGGGCGAAACGCTCGAGGCCCGACGTGTCGTAGGCGGCTTCCTGGAAGTAGACAATCGCGTAGCCCATCCCCACTTCAGACCACCGTGCGATCTGCTCGGCCAACTGCTCAGGAGTGCCCGCCATCTTGCGGAGCATCCGCTCGATGCCTTCGAGGCGGTCGGCGGTGACAAACCGGCTGTAGTGGCCCTTTATCGAGCCGATTCGATCCTCGACGTCGGCTTCGGTCTCTTCGCAGATGACATTGAAATTGGTCGTACGAACGATCGCATCGAAATCGCGCCCGACATCGTCGCAATGCCCACGCAGGATCTCGGACTTGTGTACGAACCCCTCGATGGAGTCTGCAAAGTTGGTGTACGACGCATAGCGAGCCGCCACATTCAGCGTTAGCTTCTCGCCTCCCCCGGCGATCCAGAAGGGGATGTGGGGCTGCTGCAATGGTTTGGGCTGACAGATGGCACCATCGAGCTTGTAGTGCTTGCCGTCGAACGAGACTTCATCTTCGGTCCACATCAGCTGCATGATCTCCACAGCTTCCCGCAACTCGCCGATGCGCACCGATGGCTTGGGGAACGGGTAGCCGTAGCCGCGGTACTCGTGCTCGTACCAGCCGGCCCCGATGCCCATCTCGAGCCGTCCTCCAGAAATCGCATCAATCGACGCTGCCACCTTCGCCAGATACGCCGGGGGCCGGTACCCGTTGCAGGTGCACATCTGACCGAGACGGACGGTATCGGTCGCGGCAGCCAACGCAGCCATCAAGGTCCAGGCCTCATAAGTGGCCTCTTGGGTGGGTATGGGGACGGTGTGGAAGTGGTCGTAGACCCATACGGACTCGTAGCCGGCCGATTCGATTGTCTTGGCCACCGACAGGATCGTGGGCCATTGATCTGAGGTCTCGATTCCGACCAGGTCGAGACGCCATCCTTGCGGGGTGAATGCTCCAAATCTCATGGGGTCACGCTAGTTGGTCGAGCACCAATGGGCGTGATGGGCGTCGACCCTTCGGACCTCATCGAAGAATGCAATATCGCGGGTGCGTCCGCATTCCTGGACTTCGCAGCTTCAGCCGACGTCCGGCTCTTCGTGTGAGCGGTAGTCCTTCTCGCCGGCGGAGATGGAACGATTCAACCAGTTCTGCGGCGGTGGCAGCGGACAGGAAAACTCGGGGTCGTAGGCACAGTAGGGGTTGATGGCGCGGTTGAAGTCAACAACGCAGGACCCCTCCTCATCCGATTCAATGGACAAGTACCGGCCGCCTCCGTATGACTCAGCTCCGCAAGTGCGGTCGCGGAAAGGGATGTACGCCTCACCCTCCTCGCCGAGCAGCGCAATCAGCGAAGCGACTCCGTCACTGAAGGGAACCTCAACAATTCCGGCTACGCGATAGTCGGAGACGGCCCCGGTTGAAGAGTCGATCGCAATTCTCCCGAGATCCGCGGCTCTGAATCGGGCCGCATACACCAGACTCTCATCCACTTCGAAGTAGTCCAGTCCGGTGAACTGCTCTATCGCTTCATCGGAGAGGGGGGAGGCATAGTGCTCCCTGAAGAAGCGATCACGCTCGCCGCGCCACGCTTCAATCTGCTGGTGATAGTCGCTGTCGCTCACGCGGCGATGCTACCGCTGCTGAAGCAGCCCGCTACACAAGTCCACCACGGTAGGGGCCAAAGTCCCCACATCCCGGATCCCAACCTATCCTGAATCTGCCGATCGACTCGGGGTCGGCTGGCATCGGCGAGGGGTCGCCAGGCCCTAGCTGAGTGAGGCAGATCCCGCCAGAGTGACACTATTACGGTCCAGGAGGCCTGGTTTAGATGCGTCCCCACTATTTGAAAGCTCTCTTTGCCCCAAAATCGGTAGCGATGTTTGGAGCAAGCGAGACCGCCAACTCGGTCGGCCAGGTCGTGTTCAAGAACCTTTTGGAGGGCAGCTTCACCGGGGACATCTATGCCATCAATCCCAAACGGGAGCAGGTGCAGGGGCGGAAGGCATTTCCCGACCTGGATTCCATCGGTGAGCCCGTCGATCTGGCAATTGTCGCCACCCCGGCCCGCACGGTTCCGGCCATCGTTGAGCAATGCGGCATCTATGGCATCAAGTCGATGATCATCCTCTCGGCGGGTTTTCGCGAGATCGGCGAGCAGGGGCGGGCTCTCGAGGACAAGGTGCGCGACGCGGCTCGCACCTATGGGATCCGCTTCCTCGGCCCGAACTGCCTCGGTCTCATCCGGCCATCGATCGGGCTCAATGCCACATTTGGCAACAACACCGCGGCCCAGGGCGGAATCGCCCTGGTCTCCCAGTCCGGAGCCTTGTGCACCTCGATTCTCGACTGGGCAGAGGACCGTGACGTCGGATTCTCCGCAGTGGTCTCAACCGGGATCGCCGCCGACCTCGACTTCGGCGATATCCTCGACTACCTCGCCTCGGACCCCAAGACCGAGAGCATCATTCTCTACATCGAAGGGCTTCAAGACTCGCGGAGCTTTATGAGCGGTTTGCGGGCGGCCTCCCGGATCAAGCCGGTAATCGCTATCAAAGCCGGCCGGCACTCAGAAGGCGCCGCCGCCTCGATGTCCCACACCGGGGCTCTGGTCGGCGGCGATGAGGCCTTTACCGCGGCTCTCAACCGATCGGGTGTCGTCCGCGTCGAAACCATCAGCCAGGTGTTTGCTGCGGCCGGCACCTTGTCGTCGAAGTACAAGTCTGCCGGCAACCGGCTAGCCATTGTTACCAACGCAGGCGGGCCGGCCGTTCTGGCAGCAGACCATGCCCCGGAGGTTGGGCTAGAACTGGCCGGGCTCAACGAGGAAACCATCAAGGCGCTCGACGAGGTTCTTCCGGCGACCTGGTCACATCGCAACCCGGTCGACATCATCGGAGATGCGCCCCCGGAGCGCTATCGGGAAGCCATCGACATCTGCCTCAAAGACCGCGACGTAGACGGCGTGCTCGTAATCCTCACCCCGCAGGCGATGACCGCCCCCGTCGAGGTAGCCGAAGCCGTAGTCGAGGCCTCTGCGAACAACATCAAGCCGATCATCACGTCGTGGATGGGCGGGGCCCAGGTGAATCCAGCCCGTGCTTTGTTCCGGCAGGCTCGCATTCCGACGTTCAACACGCCGGAAGCGGCAGTGGATGCGTTCCACTACCTGGCGTCATACAAAGCGAACCAGAAGCTGCTGCTTCAGACCCCGGGCCGCTTGTCACTGGATCAAGATGAACCCAATGTCGAGGCCGCCCGGCTGATCATCGAAGCCGCCCTCAACGACAAGCGCAGTGTCCTCACCGAACCCGAGTCCATTGCGCTGTTGGAAGCGTTCCGGATCCCAACCGTCCGCAACGGCATCGCCCGCACGGCGGAGGAAGCCCTGGTGCTGGCGACCTCTATGGGCTTCCCGGTTGCCATGAAGATCTACTCCGAGGACATTTCGCACAAGTCCGACGTTGGCGGAGTGAAGCTCAATATCCGCAATGCCGCAGACGTGCGGGGCAATTATCGGGAGCTAATCGATCGGGTCCAGCGCAAACGACCGGATGCCAACCTCGAGGGCGTGACCGTCGAGAAGATGCATCGCACCACCAATGGCCGCGAGGTGATGATCGGCGTAATCAGCGATCCGGTGTTTGGTCCCGTGATCAGCTTCGGTGCGGGAGGTACCTGGGTCGAGGTGATGGAGGATGCCGCCATCGCTATCCCTCCGATCAACGATCGTTTGGCCAGGAATCTGATCAGCCGAACCAAGGTGTCCAAGGCGCTCGGCGAGTTTCGCAACATGCCGGCCGCCAATGTCGATGCTCTCGTCGATGTGCTGCTGCGGGTCTCCAACATGGCTTGCGAGCTGCCCTGGCTGCAGGAGATGGACATCAACCCGCTTATCCTCGATGAAGCCGGAGCCATGGCCGTCGATGCGAGGATCGTCGTGGGTATTCCCAAGCCATCGACCGACGCTTATGCCCATATGGCCATCCACCCCTACCCATCCGATCTGGAAACCAAGTTCCAGCTCGCCGATGGGCGGGATGTGACTATCCGACCGATCCGTCCCGAGGACGCTGAGATCGAGCAGGATTTCATCAGGAACCTCTCCGACGAAGCCAAGTACTTTCGGTTCATGCATGCGGTTCACGAGCTGACCCCCGAGATGCTGGTGCGCTTCACGCAGATCGACTACGACCGGGAAATGGCATTGATTGCCGTTACTGAGGAAGACGGGCATGAGGTAGAACACGGTGTCGTTCGCTACGTCACCAATCCCGATCGCAACAGCTGCGAGTTTGCACTCGTCATCTCGGATGAGTTTCAGGGACACGGCATCGGTCAGCGCATGCTGAAACGCCTGATGGAGATTGCTCTGTCCCGGGGTCTCGACATGATGGAGGGCGAGGTCTTGACCTCCAACCACCGGATGCTCGAGCTGGTGCGGTCCATGGACTTCCAGGTGCAACGGAGCGCGGACAACCCCGGGGTGCAATACGTGTGGACCGAGTTGTGACTGCCCGCCGCTGAGGATCCGCAGGATGCCCGAGGACTGATGCTTAGGACGTAATCCAGGTCTCGTGGACCGAGTGCCAGACAAAGCCCTGGACGGTTTCGCTCAGGACCGCGCTCGATAGCCGACTCGTGGCCCGGGTCCCGGTCTGCCGTTCCTCGTAGCTGGTCAGATGCAGCTCACCGATGCGCTGACAATGACGCCCGACCGTCTCGATGGTGAAGTCGGCGGGTTCGCCGCCGCGGTGGCGACGAATCGCTTCGAGGATGTCTTTCCGCGAGGACAACTCGCCACCCGGGGTGACGATGGTGAACCCGGAACCCAGGGAGGCTTCACACACCGCGAAATCGCTCTCCGGAAGCTTGCCGTGGAACCAGTCCTCGAAGAACTGATGCAGTCGGGCGACCTCGGCAAGACAATCGCAATCCTCACCCATCGGCGCCTCTCCACTCGGCCAGGGTTTCCTCTATGACCGAACGGGCGGCGGCAAGAACGGTGCCGGCGTCGTCTGATTCAGCCCTGGGCAGGGGATCGGAGAAGCGGACCCTGACCGTGGTGCCGAACGGCACCGGGAACAACTTGTACCGCAGCAGCTCCCATGCGCCGTCGATGGTCACCGGAACCACAGGGAGGGAGGGGGCGGCCGCCAGCAGTTCGCCGAGACCACCCGCCCGAAAGGACTTGAGCCTGCCGTCACGAGACCGGGTTCCCTCGGGGAAAATGACGACCGCAACATTGCGCCGCTCGGCGGCTTCCCCCAACTCCCGAATTGCTCGGCGAGCTTGTTGTGGATCGTTGCGGTCGATCAAAGCGTTGCCACCGTGAGTGAGATTGAACGACACTGACGGAAGCCAGCGGCCCAACTCCTTCTTCGACACATACTTCGGATAATTGCTGAACAACAGACCACCAAAGATCGGGACGTCGAACAAGCTCTGGTGATTCGACACCATGATGTACCCGGTCCTGGGCAGGACCTTGTCCGACCGCTCCACCCGCAGCCGGGTTCCTCCGATCCGAAACACCAGAAGAAGGATGCGTTGCATTACCCCCATAGTCACTTCCATCGGTCGCAGACCGAAGAGACGGGCGACTCGGGCGATGGGTTCGAACACCGCCAGGGTGAGTCCGAACCCAACGAGAAACGGGACGGTGAAGATCCAGTCGACAACCTTTTTCATGTGAACTCGACCCGGGTGTAGGGGGCCAATGCTGAGATGACACGCATTGAATCAGCTTGGCAGGAAGCTCCGCTCGATCCAACCAGGTGACCGCCGGGCTGGGGCTCAGCCGGCGGAACGCCGGAACCGGAGAATCGAGCGCAAGACCAGTAGCGCGGCGATCATCGTCATCTGCGCCATGAGGATCACCCGGGTGGTGTCGGCCGCCGGCACCCAGGAGACTTCGCCGTCTTTGATCTGATAGGCACCGACCGGGCGCCCGATCATTCCGAAGCCGCCTCCCGAGCCAGTAGACGCATCGGTGGCCTCTCCTTCGCCGCCACCACCGCCGCCCCAGATCGCGGCCGCCGGGATGATGGTGACCCCGTCCTGCTCGTAGGGATCTCCATAGACGCGTCGCGCGGTCAACACCTCTTTCGTCCCCGACATCAACTCGTCGATCTTGCTCATAGCCACTCCTTGTAGGTTCAGGCCAGCCGCCAAAGCTGACGATCCCTTGCCGCCACCCTCATTGTGAACCGAAATCGAGCCCGCGACCAGGTCGCAGCCATCGAACACCGCGCCAGGACCGGCCAGCCACAACTAACCGGAGGCTGGCTCATCAGCCTCAGTCGGCATCGCTCCGGTGAAAGCCGATCCAAGCGCGATCAGGACTGCGGCGATTGCCAGCGCCAATGTCCATCCCAGCGGGTTGCCCACAGGCAGCGGCGAAGATGATTCCAACTGGAAATCACCGAGCGCAACCGGATCGTTTGCGGTGGAGCCTTCGATTTCGGACTGATGGACAAAACCTCCGGCGGAATCGATGAAGGCTCCATCGGTGAGAGCGGAGGTCGTGAGTTCATTGGCGGGGAGCGATCCGTTGGCCAGCCGCTCGACATATGCAACCAATCGGGTCACCTGACCATCGTTCAGCTGCCCACCGAACCCCGGCATGGTTCCAATGCCGTCGGTAATGACCGAGGTCAGGGCACCTCCGTGATATCCGGTGCCGACGATGGGCCCACCAGAGCCACCCGAGCCATCGCCACCGTGGCAAGCGGCGCACAGACGGGTGTATATGGAGGCGCCGCTCTCCTCGTCCGGCGGAACGGTCGTGGTCGTTGCCGCTCCGGGCCTACCGAGTCCGGCTAGGTAGCGGATGATCGAATCGATTTCGCTCGAACTCAGCACCGAACTGAAGCCCGGCATGGTGCCGCGGCCATGGGCCGTGACCGACACCTGCTGGGCAAAGCTGAGCGACGTACCGACCAGGGGGCCACCCGGGCCACCGCCAGCGTCGGCTCCATGACAGCCGGCACAGTGCTGCCTGTAGAGCGCGGCCCCGCCCCCCGGAGGAGTACCGGGAGGAAGGGTGGTGGTAGTGCTCGGTGGCGGACCGGATCCACCAAGTGTCAGTACATAAGCAGAAACCGCATCGATCTCGGCAACCGACAACTGGCTGGAGAACCCGGGCATCCCGGCATCGCCGTTGGCTGTGATCGCGACGACCTCGGCCAGATTCATCGAGGTTCCCGCAACCGGGCCTCCAAAGCCTCCGCTGCCGTCCGCCCCGTGGCAACCGGCACAGGATGCGGCGTAGATGGCGGCACCGTTGGGCCCACCGGTTGGCGCCTGAGTAGTGGAAGTTGTCGGCGGCTGAGTCGTGGTGGACCCGGGTGGCTGGGTCGTGGTGGTCGGCGGTGGTTGAGTAGTGGTGGTCGGCGGAGGAGGACCGTTGACCGTGGTCGAGGCTGTTGCCGGTGACGAAGCTTGGCCATTGGCGACCACAATCGCCCACCAATCGACCCTAGGGACATGAGAAGTGTCGAAGGTGAAACTGAACTTGACCTCCAGCTCCACTTCACCATCATCCTCGGCTTCGCGGGTGCGGGTTACCGTCTGGGCCAGCTGGCCGTTTGCCCACAGCTGGATGTCTGCGGTCAGATTCGAGCCACCCGGAGCGTTCTCAACGTCGAGTTTGACCGTTATCTCGCGCGAGACAGTGCCGCCGGTGACGTCAACCGACCCGGGAACCTCGAACTCCTTGAAGCTAAACGAGAGCGGCCCACTCCCCCCGGACGGCAATGTTGTGGTGGTCGTGCTGGGAGGCGCAGTTGTCGTGGTGGTCCCCGGCGGTTGCGTGGTTGTGGTTGGTGGCTGGGTGGTCGTGGTCGGAGCGGGCTTGCTGCCGGCATCACCGGGCATAGTCCTCGCCTGGATCTCCTGGACATTGCTGAATCCATCACCGTCGGAATCCATACCCTCAACGGCGCCAAAGCTCTTCCCATTGTTCTTCCAGTCGGCCCCGTAGCCGTTCAGCGCAGGGACGCTCGGGTGACACAGCGAGCACGAGTCGAGCGGGGTGCCCGCGGTCCCATAGAGGGCATTGAAGTCACCAAGGAATCCGGATTTGGCCGCGGCTGAGCCCGCGCTTGCGAAGAGAACCACAAGCAAGAACATCGCCACCAGCAGCGCGGCCATGACCGACGGGCGCGGCAGACGGGTTGTTGTGGGGGCGCTCATTCGAGTGCTCCTCCTTCGATCCAATCGACGACTAGCTGGACAAGAGCAGCGGGTAGTTCCCCGTCGGGCGGCATCAGGACACCTCCGGCGTGGGTGCCCGCCATCATCTGCACCAAGATGCTGTTGGCTGCATCGCCTGGGATCACTACCGGTGCGTTGTCTCCCGACCCGACGGCAGCGGCCCTGGTCGTCGCATCCCACCCGCCGGCGGTGCCGTGGCAACCCACGCAACGCACCTCGAAGATGGGGAGGACATCGATGGTGTATCGCGGAGCTGCCGGGCCGGCAGGTTCCCCGAACGAGCGGAGATGGGTGACCAGGCCTTCGATCTGGGTCTGAGTCAGGACTTCGCCCCAAGCGATCATCGCAGTGGCCTCATGGCCCAGATTGATGCTGTCGAACAGCTCCTGGTCGGTGCGAGCCGACTGGGCGGTGAGGTCGGCGAAGGCGGGGCCAACTCCACCTTCCCCGAGTGCGCCGTGGCATTGGGCGCACAACTCCGGATAGAGAAAATCAGGGCTGTTGGACAGGCCGGCAGCAGACACAGAAGAGTCGAGCTGTACCGGCGGATCAGCTTCCCAGGCGCGGATGTGTGCAACCACGGCGTCCACCTCGTCCGGCAACAGCGGACCCCCATGCGCTATCGCAAAGCCGGCCATACCAAAGTCGGGGAGACCTTCAGCCACGACGGCCCGCAGCGAGTCATCAGTCCTGCTGGCTAGGTATTCAGCGGTGCTGATCGGTGCCGTTACATCGCCGGGTTGCGCAGGATTGGGGGCGCCTTCACCAAACTCGCCGTGACAGATCACACAGTTGGTCGCATACAAGGCACCGCCATCCAACCCGGTTTCGGAGAAGGCGAGCACCGACGCGTCGGCGGGGGGCGGAGCCTCGGCGACCGCGATGAGGGTGAGCGCCATCCCGCCCATCAGCAGGAAGGCCGTCACCCCGGTCACAACCGGACGGCTGCGGTAGTGCCTGGTCCGAGACCTATCGAGGAACGGCAGCAGAATCAGGAATACGACGGCCAGAATCGGGATCACCACAATGCCGATAACCTCGAGCTCGCCGCTGAAGTATTTGAGAAGCTGAAAAATGAAGAAGAAGTACCACTCCGGCCGCGGCACATAGTCGGTGGCGAGCGGGTCTGCCTTCTCGTCCAGCGGAGTGCCGGCCAAAGCCGAAATGGCAATCAGCAGGAGCAGCAACCCCAATCCGACCAGAGCGTCACGAAGCGCGTATCTGGGGAAATAGGGCTCGCCGCGGCGCACCTGCTCCCGGTACTCCGCTAAGTAGCGTTCCTTGTCGACCCGTCTCACAGATGCCCCGCTCGCGTACGCCGGCGACGGTCATCGCGTGGCCTTGCCGAGACTCCATGCCGCACCACCAGCCGAAGGTGGATAAGGACCAGGCCAATGAGCAGAAGGGGAAACAGCCAGACGTGGGCTGCATAGAATCTGCTGAGCGTGAGCCCCGATAGCTCTTCTCCACCTTGGATGAACCGCGCCAGCCAATCGCCGATCATCGGCACCGTGGCAAATATCTCGATCCGCACCTGAGTCGCCCAGTAGGCCCTCTGGTCCCACGGAAGCAAGCTTCCGGTCAACCCGAACGCAAACACAAGCAGTAGTAGAGCAATCCCGGTGAACCAGGTGAACTCTCGTGGGTACTTGTAGGCACCATGCAGGATGACCCGGATGAGATGGGCCACGGCGAGAACAACCAAGGCACTCGCCGCCCAGTGATGCAATCCCCGAATCAGCCAGCCGAAGGGCACTGAGTTGTTGATGTACTGCACGCTCGCGTGCGCATCGGCGGGGCTGGCCACGTAGTAGACCGTGAGCAGTACTCCGGTGACGATCAGAATGACGACAGCAACGAGAGTGGCGGCGCCGAGGGTGTGCCCCCACGAGATGGCCGGAACCTTTGCCAGAAAGACCCTGTTCCATGTGTCCCGCCACCCACTCCGCTGGTCAATCCAATCACCGAGACGTGTGGCCATGGCTTACGCTTCCTTCACGAAGAGTTGGCCCTCTTCGACCTTGGTCTCGAATTGGTCCAAGGGGCGCGGTATCGGTCCGGCGACAATCCCCCCGCCTGCGTCAAATACACCGTTGTGACAGGGACAGAAGAAACCCGGGCCTGAGGTCTCCTCGGTTTCTTCGACATATCGCACTCGACAAGCCAAATGGCTGCAGCGATCGGAGAGGGCCACAAAATCGGCCCCATCTTCTGTCGAAACGAATACTGATAACTCCTGCTGCTCAACCACCCATCCCCGCTGCTTCGCAACGGTGGTGTTCACCAACTTCGGTACGTCGAGTGGAAAATCTTCGACGGGACCCAGCGGCACCCAGCCCCCGGCGGTTCGTTCCTGCGACGGCCCGATGACATAGATGGCGCCCGGAATTCCCAGCAGGGCGGCCATTCCGCCGGCGATGGCACCAACCATCCGTGCCAGGAAATCTCTTCGAGAGAGACGAGGCATCCTCACACCTGGTCTCCCCAACTCAGCGATCTAGCTGCAACAAATGTGTAGTGGTTCACTCACCGATTGTGCGAGACAACCGGTTATGCGCTCGCCAAACCTCGGATAAACCAGCGTTAAGTATCGATCAGCTACGACCGACTACAGCAGCCAATCGAGGATCCAAAGGGCCCCCATACCTACCGCAATCACCACTGAGACGTTGCGCCACTTGATGGCAACGGCCCCAGCAATCACCGCAGCGAGGAAGCGCGGATTGCTGGCGGGAAGCAGATCGAAGGTTCCCTCCGGCATCACCACCGCGGGCAGAACGATGGCCCCGAGCACCGCCGGGGCCACGTAGCGCAGCGGTCGCTCCAACCATGCCGGCATTTCCCGCTCGCCGAATGCCCCAATGAACGAAAGCCGGGTGAGATAGGTCCCAACCCCAATGAGAACGACGGCGCCCCACATCAGCGCTCGCCCAGCCGCTCGGTGAGAACGCCGGCCGTGACCCCTACCAGCGCTCCAATTGCCAGGCCAAGGCCATATGGAGCTTCGCTCGCTGCCACTGCCACCAGACCCCCCACGACGGCGGCCAACAGCCCGGGTCGGGTCTGCACCACCGGAATCAGCAGGACCAGGAAGACCAGCGGGATGGCAAATGCAAGCCCAAGCGACTCTGGAATCTGGGCACCCAGGACCACCCCGGCCACGGTTGCCACCTGCCATGACGACCACAACGCAAGACCGGCTCCGGTGAAGTACCACCGCTTGTACCCCGGATCACTCGTGGTCTCGTAGCGCAGGATCGACACCGCAAATGCCTGATCCGTAAGCAAGTAGGGAAGGATCCAACGGGACCGCCGGGGAAAGTCGCTGAAGTGTGGTGCCATAGCTGCGCTGTACATCAGATGCCGAACGTTTACCACCAGCGCCGTCACCACCACCACCAATAGGCTGGTTCCGCCGTCGATCAACTGCACCGTCACCAGCTGCGCGGCTCCAGCAAAGATGATGAATGAGGTAGCAATCCCCAGTCCGCCCCCAACCAATGAACCAGCCGCAGTCACCCCGAGCACGAGTCCGAATGGGATTACGGCGAGCAGCAGCGGCGCAACGGCGCGCGCCCCGTCGCTGAATCCATTCTTCCGTTGTCGCTGGGGCTGTTCCACGGTCTCTTCCGACGAGAGGGCGGCTACCTTAACGACCATCGGGCAGAACCCGCCTAGGAACTCTCGGGTCGCAATCGGGTCCAATCGGAAAGGGATCCCTTTCCTCCGCTTACCCTGCAACCCTGATGACCAGCCCAGATCTTCTCGCATCGTTCGACGAGACCAGAGCACGGCGCCTTCGGGCCATGAAGCGCAATGCTGCCGGCCTCCTAGTGCTGTCGGCTTTGGTGTTCGTTGCGACTTTCTTCTTCACCGACGGAACTGGTTTCGCCGGATACGTTCGGGCAGGCGCCGAGGCGGCGATGGTCGGCGGGGTCGCCGACTGGTTTGCGGTGACCGCGCTTTTCAGACACCCCCTCGGTATCCCGATTCCACACACCGCAATCATTCCACGTGGCAAAGACGCCATCGGGAAGGGTCTCGGGGAGTTCGTGCAACGCAACTTCATGAACCCCGACTCGCTGGTGGAGCGGATTGGCGAAGCCGACCCCGCGGGCCGCATCGGTGAATGGCTAGCCGAGCCCGGGAATGCGGCTGCCGCAGCCCGCCAGGGAGCGAGTGTTATCGCGGCGCTGGCGGAGACCATTCGCGAGGACGAGATTCAGGACAGCATCCGTGATGTTGTCGCCGCCCGAATCGAGGCGGTCGACGCAGCGCCACTGCTGGGAACGGTCATCGACAAGGCCATCGAGGGCGGCCACTACGAGAGCCTGGTTACCGCCGGCCTGCGCGGATTGAGCCGCTCGATCGTTGAGAACCGCAACCTGCTACGTACCCGGATTGGGCAGGAATCTCCGTGGTGGGTGCCGGAACAGCTCGACGACGTCGTATTTGAAAAGCTCTACGTCAGCCTGCTCCGATTCATCGGCGAGATCATCGATAAGCCCGACCACGAGATTCGAAAGCTTCTCGATGAGCGAACGAGGTCGTTGGCGGAACAACTCAAGACCTCACCCGAAATGGGCAAACGTGGGGAGGAACTGAAGCACCAACTGATCAACCACCCCGACTTCCGGGCATGGACGGATGGGCTGTGGGACGGCCTGAAGGAGGGTTTGGTGGCCGCAGCCGAAACGCCGGACTCCGACCTGAGGCGCCGGCTGGAACAGCTAGCGCTGAACACCGGGGAACGGCTCCGCACCGACGCCGCGTTACGCCGCAGAGTTGACGCCTGGATCGGTAACCTCGCCGCTCATCTCGCAGAACGCTCGGGACCCGAGGTCGCGACACTCATCGCCACGACGGTCGAACGGTGGGATGCTGACGAGACGAGCAAGCGACTCGAGTTGCAGGTCGGGCGTGACCTTCAGTTCATCCGAATCAACGGCACCCTGGTTGGTGGTTTGGTCGGGATTCTGATTCATGCCGCAGTAGTCACCTTTGGTGGTTGATCCATCTTGCTTATGCCCGTCCCCGCCTGCCGATTAGCCTGTGGGACCCACAGACCTGACAGGTTCTTATGCGCATAGTTGTGATTGGGGCAGGAGCGGTTGGCTCGCATTTGGCCGAACGTCTTTCGGTTGAAGGCCAAGACGTTGTCGTGGTGGAGTCAGATCAGCGGACGGCTGTCGATGTCCAGGAGGAAATCGACTGCTTGGTCATCAACGGCAACGGCTCCAGCCAGGAGATTCTCGAGCAAGCCGGAGCCGATAAGGCCGATCTATTCATCGCAGTCACCTCCTCTGATGCGGTGAATGTCCTTTCGGCTCACGCCGCCGCCAAGATCGGGACCCCGCGGCGGATTGCTCGGGTCGAAGATCCCCAACTGCGGGCTGGAGCCGCGGCGCTCGGCGTAGACCTGTTGATCGATCCGGGTGACGCCACTGCACGAGAGCTGGAGCTACTGGTGCGGCAACGTGGTGTATCCGAGGTGCACGAATTCGCCGGAGGGAGACTTGAACTGATCGGTGGCTATATCGGACCGGATGCGCCGGCCTCGGGTATGGCCCTCGAAGAGCTACGGCAACAGGTGAGCGGATGGTCATGGCTAATCGCCGCCATAATCCGCCACGGAGAGACGATTATCGCCCGTGGCGGCACCCGGATCCTGCCCGGCGACCATGTCTTGATCATGGTGGAAACCGACAAGGCCGGAGCTGCGTTGGACATGCTGGGACTCCACCTCGAGCCGGCCCGCAAGGTTGTCATCTTGGGGGCGACCCGGGTGGCCGAACTCACCGCAAAACGCCTCTGCCGGAAGAACATCCAGACGGTCCTGGTCGACCAGGACCCGGATCGGGTACGTCGGATCGCCACTGATAACCCGCGCGTCGTCGCCATCAACGGCGATCCTACCGACCCCAAGCTATTCCACAGCGAGGGCCTGGACTCGGCAGACGCAGCCCTGGCGTTGACCGGATGGGATGAGATCAACATTCTCGGTTCACTGGTGGCCAAAGCTATGGGCGTGCCCACTGCCGTCGCTCGCTTCCATCGCCTGGATCTGGTCTCGCTTCTCGCGGGAGTCGGTATAGACGGAGCGGTGTCTTCGCGTCTTTCCGCCGCCAACGAGATCCTGCGCTTCGTTCGCCGCGGTCGCATTCATTCCGTAGTGACCTTCCAGGACAGCGATGCCGAAGCACTCGAGATCGAGGTGGATGACAGCAGCGAGTTCGCCGGCAAGAGTCTGCGCGACATCCATTTGCCGCACGACATGATTGTGGGCGGCATCGTGCGTGCAGATCGCGCATTTGTCCCGCGCGGGCAAAGCAAAGTCAAAGCCGGGGACCGCCTGATCGTGATTGCACTACCGGGAGCAATCCAGCTGGTCGGCGAGCTCTTCGGCTGATGTCGTTCAAACGTCTGCTCAGCATCATTGGGGCGGTCGTCGGTGCCATTGGCGTTGCCATGCTGGCGCCCGCTTTGGTCGCCCTGATCTACCGCGAGAACGGCGATGCCGGCCAGATCGCTTTGGCAGCCCTGGTCACCGCGGGTGCCGGGGGTTGGGCGTGGCACTACGGCAAATCCGACAGGACCCAGCTGACGGCTCGAGAGGGGTTCGCCATCGTGGGTCTGTCGTGGATCGCCATGACCTTCTTTGGGACACTCCCCTACCTATTCACCGGGGCGATCAGTTCCTTCACGGACGCTTTCTTCGAGACTGCAGCAGGTTTCTCGACAACCGGCGCATCGATCGTTCCCGACCCGGGCGCGCTCGCCAAAGGGATCTTGTTCTGGCGAGCGTTCACTCAGTGGATCGGCGGCATGGGAATCATCGTGCTGTCGGTCGCCATTCTCCCGCTGCTTGGCGTGGGTGGGGTCGAGCTGGCCCGAGCCGAGTCGCCGGGGCCGACGCCGGATCGGCTAACTCCCCGGTTTCGCGAGACTGCCAAGCGCCTCTGGCTCGTCTACCTGGGATTCACCGTTGCCGAGACCCTGCTGCTCTGGGCCGGGGACATGACACTGTTCGAAGCTGTGGCTCACTCGTTCACCACGATGTCCACCGGCGGCTTCGGAACCGATGTGAGGTCGATGGCGGGGTTCAGTGCCTACGCGCAGTGGGTAGTCATTGCCTTCATGTTCCTCGCAGGAGCATCGTTTGCGCTGCATTTCCGGGCCCTCTACAAGCCCCGTGACTACCTGAAGAATGCGGAATTCCGGCTTTATGGCGGCATCATCATTGTGGCTTCGATTGCGGCCGCCGCCGGAACGTGGACCGGTGCCGTGGGTGACATCATCCGCGACTCCCTGTTCACCATCACATCACTTGTGACGACCACCGGCTACGCCACCGCCGACTTTGGGATCTGGCCGGCGGCACTGCAGATCATGATTCTCGGACTCATGTTCGTCGGCGGCATGGCCGGCTCCACCGGCGGTTCGATGAAGCCCTACCGGCTGGGAGTGCTGTATCAGGCATCCAAGGCCGACTTGCGCAAAGTGATTCACCCCAAGGGTGTATTTGTGGTTCGCCTCGGCCGGGACGTTGTGCCGGACCAGATCGTGCAATCGGTGCAGTCATTCTTCCTGCTCTACATGTTCATCTTCATGACCGGCACACTTCTGTTTGGAGTCATCACCGACATCTCCGGTGCCGGGTTCGATCTCGTTTCCTCCGCATCCGCAGTAGCTTCATCATTCGGTAACGTTGGCCCGGGCCTCGCCGAAGTGGGGCCCAGCTCCAACTATGTCGCGGTGCCCGGTGTCGGCAAGTGGCTGCTGGCGTTCCTGATGATCGTTGGCAGGCTGGAAATCTTCCCGGTCATCTTGTTGTTCACCAGGGAGTTGTGGCGCCGCTAGGAGAGGTTTGAACATGATCGACGCCGAACAGCTTTGCCGGGCGTTTGCCCGCAATACCAGCATCCTGGAGATGCAAACAGCCGGTCTGTCCCATAAAGACTCACTCCTGCAGACTCCGTACAGCATCAACTGCATGAATTGGACGCTCGGGCATATCCTGGTCTACCGGGATCGGGCGATCACCAGCAGCGGCGGAAACGCTCAGTTCCCCAATGGAGAACTGGACCGCTACCAGCGAGAATCCGAGCCGATAACGGAGGACGGCCCGGGGGTGCTGCCGCTGGCCGAACTGGTTGCTGCGATCGAGTCGAGTCAAGCGGCCCTGAACGGAAGCCTCGGCGAGCTGACGGACGATGCCTTCGCCGCGGAATCGGAGGTCAATGGCCGAATGGTGAGTCTGGCGAAGCGACTTCACTTCGACTATTTCCACGACACCTATCACACCGGCCAGACCGAGCTGCTGCGCCAGGTGGCCGGGACCGAAGATCAGATCATCTGAGGTTTATTGATAAATCCTGTCGGCCGAGGGCCTCGCATACCGCGCTAACCACCCGAGCGTCATC
>Ga0316201_10001199_pt1 | contig 17057 bp, 8 predicted proteins | sample CS6wburrow_MG_FD_204516 | JGI IMG/M metagenome (GOLD analysis project Ga0316201, IMG submission 204516) | Coastal sediment microbial communities from Delaware Bay, Delaware, United States - CS-6 worm burrow | ecosystem: Environmental > Aquatic > Marine > Coastal > Sediment | place: USA: Delaware... | reverse complement strand
AGGTGGCGTGACGGCCTCCGGTTGAGGCTTTGGTTCAATCCCGAATAGTCTTTGAAACCAATTTAAACGGGAACCTCTTCTACCGGGTCTATCCATAATCATATCCTCCAAAAAGCAAATCTACACCGTTTCTGATTGAATGAAACTCAGGCACATTTTTAAGTGAATGTTTCTGTTATTTAACCAATTCTCCATTTTGCCAAAGTCCCGTTTCTTCTACACCATCAGCATACCGCATGACACCACGACCATCTGCTTCACCTTGTTTAAATTGGCCGATGTAACGATCCCCATTAGGCCAGACATAAGTCCCCTGTCCATTCAATACACCATCAAGAAATTCCCCTTGATAAGTATCTATACCCACCGCCTTACCACGGTTAGAAGCTTTACCACCTCGGCATTCTCCACTATAGGTACCGCGAAGACGGGGATCGGCAACCTCACAACCAACATGAGGAATTTGAGGAACCCCTTGTTTGAATTGCCCCGTAAAACACTTCCCGTCTCCCCACATATAAACACCTTGGCCATGGGGCGAACCATTGATAAATTGACCTTCATACGCATCTTTACCAATCGCTTTACCCTGTCCGTGTGCCTTGCCATTTTGACAATAGCCTTTATAGTAGCCATAAAGTTTGGGAGCAGCAACATCGCAATTCATAAGAGGCGATTGAGGTTCTATCTTAAGATCAAGAGCGGCCGGGCAATCCGTCTGAGGCGTTTGAGGGAGCATCGGGGTTGTCGGGGTGGATGTGGTTGCACAACCCGCAATCGCCAAAAAAACCATCATGCCTAACATGAACACTATATTTTTAGTTATCAATGACATAAAATAACCTCATCTAAAATTGATAAGATATACAGCAACTTATATTGAAAGTATAGCGGATGAGCGAGCGAAGCTCGTTACTTAAACGGATTTTTAAAAAAATGAGCATATACTATGTCAGATCATAAATCAAAATTAAGTCATTTCCGTACAAACTTGTTTGGAGTACACACGCTGTTCTTCGCTGCGCGAGATCAACTTTAGTTTGTTTGGAGTACACACGCTGTTCTTCGCTGCGCGAGATCAATTTTAGTTTGTGAATTGGGGGCCCTGCAAACTAAAGTTGGAATCCCCTAGACCCAAACTCTATTTTTGAAAGCTTGAATAAAGGCTTGAAATTATACTCTGTGGTACTCTGTGAAAAATAAAAAGGGTTGAAAAATTTTATTTATATTTATTGAATTTGTATACTGTTGAACTTATGAACTTTAACTTAACTCATTTTTCATTCAACTGAAGAGGAGCTTTTATTTATGAAAAAACGGCGTTTCACCCCTTTTGTGAAAACTCTGATCTTTATCAGTTTGACAGGCTTATGCAGTGTCCAAGCGAGTGATGATTTCATCTTTGACAGGTGGCAATTTAGCCGCGCCATTAAGGCGCTTGAAGCCAAAGACATGGAGAGTTTTCAACAACTCTCCTTGGGGTTGCAAGATTATCCGCTTTATTATTATTTGCGCTATCGAACCCTCAAAGCGCAACTCAAAGACGTTTCCCCTGATGAAATACAGGGGTTTTTAGAAGAACACCGCAATACCTATTTTGGGGAATCATTACGCCGATATTGGTTAAAACAATTAGCCAAAAAGGGTGATTGGATAACCTTTAGAGAGGTTTACACGCCACAAAAAACCACAAGCTTGCAATGTTATTATGTGCAAGCACACCTGATGACGGGATCAAAAAGCCGAATGGCGATTCGTGATGCCAAGAAACTCTGGCTAGTGGGCAAATCGCAACCCAAAGCCTGCGATCCCGTGTTTGATTACTTGTATCAAAACAACCTGATTGATCAAGCACTGATCTGGGAACGCATTGGCTTAGCGATGAAAAAAAGGCGACTCAGCTTAGCGGGTGCATTAGCCAAACAGCTGAATCCTGACGATAGAATTTGGGTAACACGTTGGCAAACCATGCACAAAAATCCGGCGCAAACCCTTGCTGACTTTGAAGCACCCGATTTTTCCATCGCGCGTGAAATCATCTTGCATGGTATTAAACGCCTAGCGAGAAAAGAAGTTGATCAGGCTAACGATTATTGGAACACTTTCAAAGAGCGTTATGCGTTTTCTGACCAACAAATTGGCGAAATGCAGCGTGATCTTGCCTTAGCCGCTGCCAAGCAGGATCATCCACAAGCATTCAACTGGCTGGCTGCCCTTGATGAAAACGTTCTTAATGATAAAGCGCACCAATATCGCCTGAAGTTCGCTTTGAAAACACAAAACTGGGATGCTGTCATCAATTTCATTGCCGCATTGCCTGATAAAGAACGAAACCGTTTACAATGGCGCTATTGGCTCGCTCGTGCCTTGGAACAAAACCAAAAATATTTCCAATCACGTCGCATTTACAAAGAACTGGCTCAAGAACGTGATTATTACGGTTTTCTCGCCGCAGATCGCATCGGCGCGGCCTATCAGATGCAACAGAATGACATTCTATTGACGCGCTCCATGGAAGATCAATTGATGCAAGACAAAAACATCAGGATTGCTTATGAATTTTATCAATTAAGCCAACTCCCTGGTGAAGGATACAAATGGCTTCCCAAAGCACGGCAGGAATGGCAGTATCTCATCGAAGATCGCTCATCCGAACAACAAGCGGCCGCTGCGGCACTGGCCAGTCGTTGGGGATGGCATGATCGGGCCATCATGGCCGCCGCTAAAGCAGGCCACTATGATGATTTAAATGTCCGTTTCCCCTTGGTTTTTCGTAGCGAATTAGCGGCAGGGGCCAACAGTCAACTACTTGATTTAGCTTGGGTTTACGGCATAGTACGCCAAGAAAGTGCCTTTATGACAGATGTACGTTCTAGCGCCGGCGCACTGGGTTTAATGCAGCTTATGCCAGCCACAGCGCGATTAGTCGCCAAAAAAATTGACTTGCCCTTGGCAAACAAGCGAGCGATTTTAGATATTGAAACCAACATCAGCTTAGGCACAGGCTATTTACGGCAAGTGCTTGATCAATTCGATGGCAACCACATGTTGGCAACAGCCTCCTACAATGCAGGCCCACATCGTGCTAAACGTTGGTTAAAAGAAAACAGTTGTGTACCGGCAGACATCTGGGTAGAACTGATTCCCTTTACAGAAACGCGCAAGTACGTGCGTCGCGTTCTGTTTTATACCAGCATCTTTGAACATCGGTTAGGCCAAGCTCAACGGCCCCTACGAGTCGCACTGGCCCCGCAAGAAAATTGTTTATTTGATTTAAAAGTGCCAAGCTTCGTGCCTACCACATTTGATCCGTAGAGACGCACTGAGTGCGTCTCAGTCGTGCGTCTATGTCGTGCCTCTATAATGAATGCAGTAGAGACGCACACAGTGGAGACGCACGCAGTGGAGACGCACGCAGTGGAAACGCACGCAGTGGAGACGCACGCAGTGCGTCTCTACATAAACAAAGGCGAAAAAAGACAAGGCAAAATCCACCCACAGACACACCCTACCCCCCCCCATTCAATTCACACCTTGGAATTAAACCATGTCCACACACTACCGCAACGCTTTACCGATTGATTATCAACTCCATGATTACCGTATTCAAAGCCTTTTAGGTGAAAATCATTTTGGCATCACTTATCTTGCACAAGACACGAAAAAAAATCATCTCGTTGTTATCAAAGAATATTTTCCTAATCAACTCGCCTTCCGGCTAGCGGATCAGCAGGTACAACCTTCTCAAAAAAATAAAGCCCTATTCCAATTCGGATTAGAACAATTTATGCAAGAAGGGCAAGCCTTAACCCAATTAAAACATCCCAATATTGTGTCACTTTCGCTTGTTTTTCAAGAACATAACACCGCTTATTGCCTCATGGCTTATGAAGCGGGACAAAGCCTTGCCAATCTTCTCAAAAAACAGAGTACTTTGACAGAAGCTGAACTGATGACAATATTGCCGCCGCTGTTATCCGCTTTAACAACGGCCCATGAAGCCGGTTTTTTGCATCTCAATATCAATCCCAATAATATCCGTTTACGTGACAACGATCACGATCCCGTTTTATTGGATTTCGGTACAGCACGTTATGCACTGGCTTGTCGTAACAACAACCGCCAGAAGACAAGCAATCCCGGCTATACCGCATTTGAACAATATCACTCTGGAGAAAATCAGGGCGCTTGGACAGATATTTATGCCTTAGGGGCCGTGTTATATCATGCGATCAGTGGTCAAACCCCGATTGAAGCCTTGAAACGAATCAAGGCCCTTAAGCTACAAGGTAGCGCCGATCCCTTACGCCCAGCCACGCAAATCGCTGAACAGGCTTATTCTCAATCTCAATCTCTATTGCAAGCCATTGATTGGGCTTTAGAAATTGTTGAAACGGATCGGCCTCAAAAAGTGGCGCAATGGGAACAAGTGATGTTTTCCCCTCAGGATAATAAACGGGATCAGAAACCTAAATTATTGACGGGCACTAAACGCATCACGATAACGCTTGCTATTGTTGTGATAATCGTTACGGGAGGGGGTTTAGGCTATCTGTATCAGATTGAAAAGCGTTTAGCACAGTTACAACAACAAACGTTTTTTGAAAGTGACGTTTTGAGAAAAGCGGCCCTTGAACGTGAACGGCTTGAACAAGAAAGAAAACGTGCTAGAGAACATTTTTTAACCCTTTTACAAGAACCCGCTTATGCCAGTTTGCCCCCAATTGAACAACCGCTCTCGTTACCCAAGCAAGCCATACGCTCATTACAAGGCCATCAAGGCGGAATATGCGTTGACGGTTGCCTCGCTTTCAGTCCAAACGGGCAATCGCTTGCCTCTGGCAGTTGGGATAACACGATTAAATTGTGGGAAGTGAAAACCGGCAAGCTACTGCAAACACTAGAAGGGCATCAAGATTTAGTTTTATCTATTGCTTTCAGTTTCAATGGATTATTCTTAGTATCAGGCAGCGCAGACAACACGATTAAATTGTGGGAAGTGAGTACGGGTAAAGTATTACAAACCTATACCGAAACAGACAGTTGGATTGGCACACTGGCCTTAAGTCCAAATGGGCAGATTCTCGCAGCGGAAGGGGCTAACAACACCGTCAAACTGTGGGCATTAAGCAGCGGGAAAATAGTACACACGCTGACAGGCCATCAAAATATCATCAATTCGGTTAGTTTTTCTCCAGACGGTACGCGCCTCGCCTCCGGCAGCGCCGACAATACCATTAAACTCTGGGAAGTCAACACAGGCAAGCTATTGCAAACTTTAACCGGACATCAAAAAGACGTGTTGTCTGTCGCTTTTAGCCCAGACGGCAAAACACTGGCATCCGGCAGTGCCGACACCAGTATCAAAGTTTGGGATATCGAGCGTGGCAAAACACAGCACACCTTAAAGCAACATAACAATTGGGTACTTTCCGTGATTTTCAGCCCAGATGGCCGCTATATTACATCCAGCAGCTATGATCACACCATCCGCTTTTGGGATAGAGAAACAGGTAAAATGCTACAGACTCTGACAGGGCATGAGAATCATGTCAACTCAATCGCTTTCAGTCCAGATGGCCGTCTTTTAGCTTCTGGGAGTCGAGATTTGACGATCAAAATCTGGCAGTAAGGTATGAGTAATAGAGTATTTCATATCATTATTTTCAAAAGGTTGCCCCAAAATGAGTCTTCATTAATCCCATTAGGAACTGGCGTTTCTGGATGGACACTATCTAGCTAAATAGGAATATAAACATGTACCAAGCTATTAGAACTTGGTAACGGTGTAGCCATCGTTTACAAATTTTGTCGCTGGTAAAGGGCTATAAGCAGCTCATTAAAAACGGGAAAAAGCCCGAAAGGTGGTCACTTTGGGTTGACTCATCAAGAAAAAGTGCGAGTAGGTTATCAAGCGATACGTGAACTGGATAAACTGAAAGCACCGCATCAAGTCGCCCGCGATATTCTGCGCTATGTGATAGATAGGCAAGGACTTTTGCGGGATAAAGATAACGTGCTGGCAAAATTGGGGGTTTCAAAAACCGGAGAAGATGTTTCTTGGAGTGCAAAATTTATTTTGCTTCGGCCCAATTTTCGTTCCAAATTTATTTTGCGACGGCCAAGATATACTTTTGACAAGTATAAAATTTCTAATATATTCAATATTATTACACTAAAGCCTGCACTACAATCTCGCAAACTAAAGTTGGAAGGAAAAGACGCAAAGTTTGTACTCCAATCAATTTTATATCTCAAAGAAAAAATGGCCAAAATATTGACTTATAAAAAAACTGATATATAATTAATATATTATATTTAACTTTGATAAATTTGGTTTTTCCGATTTTTTCCATTCAAGAGGTATTTGATCATGAAACTTAAATTTGCCCATACGGGCACTGTAGCCAGTTGTCTTTTGTTGGCAAGCAGTTGGCAGGTTACCTGTCTGGCTTCAGGCGCTGTCTCTTGCAACAATATCAGCGATTATTTGGATTGCACTTCTGTCGGACGCAAAGAGGATGTTGTCTTCGTTTTCGACACCACAGGTTCTATGGATGAAGAAATTGCAGAAATGCAAACTGCCGTTATTGAATTTTCTGATGCCATAGCAGCGGCTGGCATTGATTACCGTTTAGGACTCACGGAATATAAGTCTTTTCCGGCCTGTGGTGCGCCTGATGATACGCCCTATAATGTTTATAATAATGGCGCATTGACAGGACATGCGAACGTTATGCGTGGTTGGATTCAATCTCTCAGTGCAGGTGGTGGAGGGGCTGAATCTGTATTAGCCGCTTTGGCTCATAGTATTAGTGATCAGCATTGGCGTTCTGATGCGAGTCGAATTGTTGTGCTTATTGGAGATGAAGCACCTAACCCCGATGGGGATCCGTGTAATGAAGAAGGAAATACCGTCGATGGCGTGATTGCTATACTGCGTAGTCAAGGCATTATTACTCATGTCATTGGTCCAGATGACGATTCTATGCGTCGCATTGCTGCTGAAACGGGTGGTTCATTTTTTGAAATCCGCACAACAGATAATATCACCGGTATTTTAGCTAATATTGCAGAGTTGATCAGTTGTTCTTATCGGATTCGTTCAAGCTATGCCTACAATAATGGTAAGTTGAAAATCGAAACGGCATTAATCGGTGCTGGTGAAAAAACCATTCCTCATATTGAGGGGCAATTTCAGGTAGAAGTCACGGCTTGTGGCGAAATGGGGTGTAATGAATTTGGCTTAACGCCAAAAATCACGGGGGATAAAACGGTTTATAAACACACGGCTGATGTCACGGCATTTGAACAACCCGCTAAGTTGACTGATTTATCAACTTTGGTTAACGTCTGCGAATATTCTGTCACAACACAAGCGACTCTCCATATTGGGAAATGTGAAGCCGGTGTGACACCAACACCACAGCCACCGACTGTTAGTAGCGTTGTTGATGGAAACAAGGCGATGGTATCTTGGACAAGCGATCCTTTCGCGAGGGAATACTTGTTTTTTTTCGCGCCTTATTCTAATCCGATAGGGGCAAAGACTTATAACAATCTGATGATGTTCAATATGGAACATCAAACCAGTATTGAGGGCAATTTGCAGGCTGGTAGCCATTTCTATGTGGCAGCCCAATCAAGTAATTGCAGTGGTAGTAGCGATTTATCCAATATTGGGGTAGTAGAAGTTAAGTAAGTGAAACATGGGGCAGATACTCATATCTGCCCCTCATATAACCATGCGACAGTATGCGTATCTAAATACATTGTGGGGCCCACTCATTAAACCAATCTATATGAACAAGGTTTTCAGGCTCACCTACGATATTTATTGGAGTGCAAAATTTATTTTGCGAAGGTTTATTGGAGTGCAAAATTTATTTTGCGGGCAGATGCTAAAGAAAATCTTGCGTTGCACCTTTTGCGTGCGTTAAATTGACAACTGAATTTGACAACTGAATTTTAATGAGAAAGGAGTCGTCGTTATGTTTCAAACCGCATTAAAGTACAATCTTGAAGTCACTCAAACGAGGCGAGTAGACTTTCCAGTGCCTTTTTCGGCGGGCGCAAAGATCACGGTTTTTGTCATTTCAGAACAACCGGTTGACCATTTAAATGATCTTTCAGCAGCCTCTCAAAGTAGTCTTGATTTTTGGGATAATGCTTTTGATGATGAGGATTGGAATCATGTATAAACCCGGCGATATTGTGTTAATTACTCAACATGAAACGCGGAATATTAAACGCAAAAGACGCTAAGGGCGCTAAAGGGCGCTAAAGAAAATATTGCGTTGCGCCTTTTGCGCCTTTAGCGTTTATATTGATATCAATCGCGAGTTTGCCCAAACCATTCGACATTTTACCCGCATAAAATCGACACATCATAATTATAGAACCCTGATTAAACTGATTAAACTGAATCAATCAGTCTCATCAGCGTTCTATCACATCACCCAACTAATCATTCATCATTGGGCACTTCATTCCAACTGCTTTCCAAACTGCAATCGCCCGTTATCATGGCATTAAAGCGAATACCTTTATTGCGGAGACGTTCAATCGTGCCTTCTACATCGGCATCGTCATACGGTGACGCATCTGTTGAAAACATAACGATGCCGCCTTCCTTGGTATGGGAAATGCCGATATTGATGGCTTCTACTGAGGCTTCTTCACAAGCGCCGCCGCCTTCTGCCTTTAGCGCATGAACCGCTGCCAGTAAAACATCCAAGTTGTGCGTAAAGGCTCTCACTTTTACGTCATCCTTAAAGGTTATCAAGGCCATCAGGGGCGATTTGCTGGTGTCAGTCGCGTTGATAAACTCAATCAAGGCTTTCTTAACACCGTTGATTTCAGCCTGCATACTGCCACTGTCATCGACGATGAACACCATATCCACTTCAACACCTGATACGGATATCGTGGTGCGTTCTTCATCCTTGTGGGGTGTGGGATACTCATTCGCCGTAACGGCGGCCTGATGCCTTAATAACAACTGACCGGCATCTTTGAGTCTCACGGTTATCTCAACCGTGGTCTGGCTATCAATACTTAAATCAGAGAGTGAGCAAACCACTTTTGGCCAATTGCTGAGTTCGCAATTCCCCGCTTCTGTATTGAGAGACTCGGATTGAAAGTTGTTGGCGAACGTCATAACGAGTTCAACATCTGTGGCATTGCTTGGGGCTTTGTCGCTCAAAACGACATCTACCGTGTACGTCAACATCTCTCCTATCGGTAGCGGTTCGCGGTTATCGCTGATAGACACGGACAAGTAGGGAATCACCCTAGTCCAGCTCTTCTGCACATCGACCGGATACTCATTGGCTTGGACTGTCGCGGTATTCGACAGCGCCTTGCTTTCGGTGTTATTGACGACCATCGTGACGCTTGTCTGCTCACCAGCGGCTAAATCAGGCAAACTACATGTCAGCGTATTGGCATCACAACTGCCGCCTTCGGCTTCCAGAGACACCAAGGTAGCGGTTTGAGGCAAAACATCAGTCAACACGACAGATGTCGCGGTTTCCGCGCCTTCATTCGTCACTGTCATGATATAGATGAGGTTATCACCTTGTTTAACTCGCCAAGGCTTGGCTGACACTTTCACCTTCAATAATGAAGTAGGCTTGAACTTGAGCGTGGCATTTTGGTCATTACCGACTACAACGTTTGTGGAAATCGGCGCATAACCCGCTAAAGTCATTGTGGTTTGGTGTGTGCCTTCTGGCAAGCCTGTGATGGCCCAATTCCCTGCCGAATTAGTCAGCGTTTGTTTGTCAGCGACTTGTATCGTGGCACCGACTATGGCTTCACCAAGTTCATTGAGGAGTGTGCCAGATGCGGTGTATTCTTCAGTTTTAACAGGGGTTTCGCCACCAGTTTCGCCACCAGTTTCACCACCGGTTTCACCGCCAGTTTCACCACCGGTTTCGCCACCAGTTTCACCGCCGGTTTCACCGCCAGTTTCGCCGCCAGTTTCACCACCGGTTTCGCCACCAGTTTCACCGCCAGTTTCACCACCGGTTTCACCACCAGTTTCACCACCAGTTTCACCACCGGTTTCGCCACCAGTTTCACCGCCAGTTTCACCACCAGTTTCACCGCCAGTCTCACCGCCAGTCTCACCACCAGTTTCACCACCGGTTTCACCGCCAGTTTCGCCACCGGTTTCACCGCCAGCCGCTCCGCTAGTATCATCATCCGTTGGCATGACTTCGGTGAAAGCACCTTTAACAACTGTGTTGATAATTTCCTCAACATTCAAGGTTTCAGGATTTATAAGCCCTCTAGGCAACCAATTAAACGTACCTTTCGTCTCATCAGCAATGCCTTTATAAAGCGCCTTATCAGTGGCTTCGTCACCACAACTGCCTGTCAAGATCACATGGACTTTGACTCCGAGTTCTTGTGCCTTAGCAATGGCTGCGGCTGCGTCTTTATGCGGGGCGGAAGCCGTTGCGATAAAGATTTGACCGTTGGCATTGATGTTTTCCAAAGCCGATTCTATCGCGGCAACCGAGGCGTTTGGACAATCATCGCCACCAGATGGGCGAATGCTGCGGATACGACCAATGACTTCAGCTATATTGTCAGTTACAACGCGGGTAAGTACATCGTCTTTGAAAGTAATCAACTCAACTGTCGGTAAATCTACAGCTTCTGCCTTGTTTACAGCTTCGGTAACCAAGTTATCAAATTCTTCATCAGTGAGGCTTTCCAATTCTTCATCCGTCAATCCTATATCTATTTGACGAACACTACCTAAGAAAGCTTCTAAAGCATTGGAAACCTTAATGAGTTCACCTGCCATCATAGTGCTATCATCAAGTACAACAGTTAAGTCAGATTTTTCCTCACCACGCGGTGTAATCACTTCTTCTTCTCTGACTCCGACTCGAATTTCAGCTATGGCCTGTATACTTGAATCAGCTTGCGATGTTGCTGTAACTGTGATGATATTTTCTTCACCACGACTTTCTGGTAAAGTCACATTCAAGTTCAATTCACTGCGCCGTAGACTATTCACATTAACTGTTGCAGGTAAATCTCCACGATTCCAACTAGCTGTCTCACTAACTGTAATGGTGTAAGTATCTTTTGCAGGGCCACCATTAAGTAATACGAGGTTAAGAGGCACTGTTTCACCTGGTTCGCCAACAATGTGTCGGGCATAAGACCATTCCACACTATAGAGAATCTTACTCGGACTCAGCGTAATGTTTGGTGATTCTGCCAAGTTTTGAAGAGCCTTTTCAGCTTCTTGAGCCGTTAATGGGGTACCATTTAAGCGAATTTCGTCAGCTAAAATTTCAATCTTAACTCCAGCTTGAAATACTTTGCCAGCGACATCAGGTAAATCAACGACCCCGTCTTTACCCACTGCTATCGTGATGGTTTCATCAGCTGAGAGAGCCCCTTCTTTTAATTGACTTAAATCAATGATTCCCTCATCACCCGCGAAGATCACAATATCCTTTGAACCTTCAAAGCGTGCGGTATCAGTAGCAGTCAGAATAAGCGGCTCCCAATAATTTCTGCTACCAGTGCAACCTTGTACTTGTCCAGAAATCGTTCCAACATTGGAAGTCACATTACCACCAATTCCTGCTATGTAACTGTAAGAACCTTGATTGCCATTGTGGGCATAAGCAGAACCACCACAACCACCAACAAATTGTCCATTGTTAGCAGAATCGTTTATATTGCCAGGAAAAATATTGACATAACCACCATCTCCCCCTCTAGCATTGCCCAGTACATAGGTACCATTGGCAGAACTTCGGTATTGCACATTGCCGTTGCTATCGTAGGAAGCAAGACTACCATGGGCGTTACCACCATTCCCACCTTCAATAGAGCCTTCATTAAGTATAATGCCTGTATAGATTTCTACACGGCCACCCGCTCCACCTTCGTAATCTAAATGGCTTCCACTAGGAAGAGAAAGGTAAGGATAGTCATTACCACCACGACCTCCATAACCAAATCCCAAAATTCTTCCAGTGCTATCATTCAGAAATTTATAGCCCCATATTTGAAGACTACTGCCATCCGTTGCATGAGTATATTGATTATTGATGCGGGCACCAGTAATACCGTTTGCTCTCTGAATAGTGCCTTGATTACGTAAGCTTCCGACAAAAAGATTCAGCCATGAAGGTGGTTCACCCAAAATATTAAAGGCACTTCGTAGTATCCCATTTTGGGCAATACAAATTCCCTTCACTTCAAGCCTAGTTGAAGCTGAAGAAAGCGAAGTGGGTAAGATAACGGTATGACCATCTTGAATCAATACCCAATCATTTTCGTTAGGGAGAACACCAGTGTCCCATGCCATTGGCATATCCCATATACCCCAAGGCAGTTGTGAACGCACTGTCGCTACACCAGTCGCGCAAGGATCAGTATTGAAACCTCGAACATTGACAATCATGCTATCAGAACCAGTACCATCACCATCCGTCACTCTCAAAGTCACTGTAAATTCTCTATCAGCAGTGAAAGCGTAATCAACTTGCTGATTAATGGGAGTAGAGCCTATATTAGTGGTAATGACACCCGCTGAGGTATCGCCACCTTCACCAAAAGTCCATTCATAGTTATAGGGCGCATTACCATCATCATCTCTAATTGAAGCGGTGAAAGTAAATAAATCTCCGACATCTAACGCAATATCATCGCCCAAATCAACAACAGGTGCTACGCCAACAACAGTCACAGTTAGTGTATCTGTGCCAACAGCACCGAAGTTATCGGTCACTGTTAATGTGACAGTATATTCATTTCTCTGTGTGAAGGTATGGGAAGTTTCTAGTGTATCTGCTGTATTGCCATCCCCAAAATCCCAATTGATAGTATGTGTATCACCCGTGTCAGGATCAACAATGCTACCCGTAAAGTTGACGGCTTCATTCATAGTGACTGTGATATTCTCGCCCGCTTCCACTATGGGTACTGTATTCACAATCACAGTCAGTGTGTCGTTTCCCGCAGCGCCATGATTATCGGTCACGGTTAAAGTCGCTGTATAGGTGCCGGCCGTCGTGTAGGTGTGTGAGGAATTGAGCGTATTAGCGGTATTACCATCACCAAAATTCCACAGAATGGTATGGGTATTACCATTATCAGGATCAACAAATTCTCCATTAAAATTGCTGGCATCACCCAAGTTGACCGTAATATTGTTTCCCGCTTCCACTGTCGGTTGTGTATTCACAATCACCGTCACCATGTCGCTATTTACCGCACCATGATTGTCAGTGACCGTCAAGGTTGCTGTATAGGTTCCGGCTGTTGTGTAGGTGTGTGAAACATTGCGAGTATTAGCTGTATTCCCATCCCCTAAATCCCAACTAATGGTATGAGTATCACAGCTATTCTGATCAACAAAGGTACCATTTAAGGTGGTCGCTTGGCCCAGAATGAGGGTTTGATTTGCGCCTGCTTCAACTGTTGGTGTTGTGTTATTGACAGTAACTGTCACGTTATCCGTATCTACGCCTTCATAGCTATCGGTAACCGTTAGCGTTGCGGTGTAGGAAGCTGGTGAAGCGTAGGTATGGTTAGCATTTCGCGTGTTAGCTGTGTTCCCATCACCAAAATCCCACTGGTAAGTCAAGCTATCACCCGGCGTATCAATCGCATTGCTACTGAAAGCTGTAGCGTTACAAATAGTGACATTGGTCGGATTCGCATTGATCTGTTGTATCACAGGTAGGACGTTTTCCACGGTCACCGTAACAGTCGCAGTACCACTATCTCCTCTGCTATCTGTCACAGTAATAGTCGCGGTATAAGTTCCGGGTTCAGTATAGGTATGGCTGGCCTCCAAAGTATCTGCCATACTGCCATCGTCAAAATCCCAACTGACACTACAGGTACCATCACCATCAGGATCATCAACGGTAGCCGTGAAGTTCACATTGCTACCCATATTGACTGTTATTGCTGAATTTGGCACCGTGACGATTGGAGCGTTGTTAACGGCATTGGAATCAAAGATACCGAAATCTATCGTCACCGTATCGTTAGCATTGGCTATCGTGAAATCGTACATCACAAAGCCTTCACCCCTGTTAGGCGAAGTTTGTATTTGTCCCCAAGGAATCTGGCCCCAAATGGTAAAGGAACCCGCATTATGGGAAATCGAGGAATAACGCCCATTCGCATCAGTCGTAGTAGTAAAAAATCCACCTTGACCGGCATTGGCTAAGGTATTATCCCTGATAAAAATAGTAGAATTAGCGCGAGCAGCCTCACAGGTATCCCAGACTCCATTGTCGTTAGGATCCATGAATGCTCTACCTTGAACCGTGGCCGCAAGGGCACTCAAGGGCATTGAAAAGAGAGCGATTAACCCCACCATAAAAAAAGGGGTAAGTGAGTGTCGCCATCGTGTTTGGGGTGGATCCGAACTTGCCTGCCTTTTGATAGGCGTGCATTTTTTGAGATGTCGAGACATGGTTATGTTCTCCTATTGTGGTGAAATAGTGAATTTGCCGATTCTTTGCGGGAGCCAGCAAATCCACCCCTTTTTGCTATTACCAAAGTGGCATGACTCTGTAATAGCACGTCTCTCAACTTTCGTTAGCCAACGCTGGTTAATGAAAGCCGCCGATATACCCACTGGGAGTGGGGTATCGGCTTTTTTCACTTCCCCTCACTTGGAATGAGAGAATGCTTTCCAAGTTTTCATTGACTAACGTAGCACCTTCATTGCCTGCCAGTGGCTCAGGTGCTGAATCAGTTATCAGTTATCAGTTATCAGTTATCAGTTATCACATCGGTTAAACCGTGATTCATCCTTCAATATACTCATTATCAATTATTTTAGGCCACTCCCAAATTAAGTCATGTGCCAAATCAGTGGTATTCCGTACCCAGAATCGTGGTTGCAAGCCTGATCGAGCGAAGGCATTGAAAAAATACCGATTAGCCCCACCATAAACGATGGGGTAAGTAAGTGTCGCCATCGTGTTTGGGATGGGCCCGAACTTGCTTGCCTTTTGAGAGGCCTGCGTTTTTTGAGATGTCGAAACTGGGTTATGTTCTCCTCTTATGGTGAATTAAGTGAAATTTGCCGATTTTTGCAGGAGCCAGCACTACCAAAGTCGTATGACTCTGTAATAGCACGCTTCTCAACTTTCATTAGCTCGTTAGTTAATGAAAGCTGCCGATATACTCACTGGGTGTGGGGTATCGGCTATTTCACTTCAATTATCAGTTAAATCCTGATTCACACAAAAATTCCAATTCGTTTATCCCCGTTTATCAGTTATCAGTTATCAGATAGAACGCTGATTATCATGATTATTATGATTAACGCTGCCCCCCAATTACCAATTCATAATTCAAATTCGTTTATCCCCATCATTAGCTTCGCTGAACTGTACTCAATTCTTAATTCTTAATTAAGCTAAAAAAGGGTAATCTTCTAAAATTTCTTTATATAAGCGTTTCCCGATTGCATGAACCGAAGGTCAGCTACGCCTAAAAATCAATTAAAAGGCACAATTCAGAAGGGGTTGAATGTGTGTGAAACGTAGCTTGGTGGGTTTAGCTTCGCTGGCCTTCGGCTCCGCTACGCTCCTACCCACCCTACAATGTGACATTGTCAAATTAGTTTATCCCCGTAATTCGTTGTACTAATACAATACCCCCCAAATTTGAGAGTGCCCATAATACTCCTTTGAATATGAAAGTCAACACATAGTCGATAAAAATATAACTTTTTATTGATTATTCTGAATAATAACAATGTGTTATAAAATTCATTTTATACAGACAATAGGGGGCCGCAGCTAGGCTATACGCATTCTTAACCTACTGATTTTTAAGTAAAAATATAATAATCTTGTCAAGTTAGGTTGATTTAATTTTTTAGTAAAATACCTACCTTTTTAAATTAATTTTTTCAACACAGAGTACACGGAGTGTCACAGAGGAACACAGAGGAATTACTTTGTGAAACTCTGTGTGACTCTGTGAACTCTGTGTTGCGTTATTTAAAAACGCAAAACAGGCTAAACATTATCAGTTCTCGTTGCTGGGCATTACGTTCCAACTGCTATCGATTGAACAATCGCCGGTTATCAGGGCGTTAAACCGAATGCCTTTGCGGCGTAATTGTTCGATCACGTTTTCTACGTTTGCGTCGTCATACGGTGAGGCGTCTGTGGCGAATAGGATGAATCCGCCTTGTTTCGTATGGGGTATGGCGATTTCTAAGGCTTCTACTGAGGCCTCGGGGCAGGTGCCACCGCCTGATGCTTTGATGTCTGAGATCGCTTCTCGTAAGAGATTGAGATCGCGGGTGAAGGCTTTGACGGTTACGTCGTCTTTGAAGGTGACTAAGGCCATGCTGGGTGAGGTGCTGGTGTCTATCTCGCCAATGAAGGTTTTTAAGGCCTTGATGACACCGTTGATTTCTTCCTGCATACTCCCGGTTGTGTCGATCACAAAGACGATATCGACTTCGACACCTTTAATGTATATCTTGATGCGTTCTCTGGCGCTGTGAGCAGGATGCTCGTTGGCGGTGACTTTGGCTTCGTTTGTGAGTAACAGTAGGCCTGGATCTTTGAGTACCACATCTAGGTTGACGGTGACATGACTCACGTCGTCTGGGTTGTCGATGCTTAAGTTAACCAGTTCACATGAGATCGTGGGGGCCTCGCTGCTGTCGCAGTTGCCGTAGTCGGTTTGGATCGATTTGAGTTCGACACCTTGCGGTAAGCGGGTGACTAATGTGACATCGGTTGCGGGTTCAGGTGAGTAGGGGCTGAGATCAACGTCGAGCGTGTAGTGCAATATGCCTTCGGGTACGACGGGATCAGGGTTCCCTTCTACGATGAGGGAGAGATACGGTAAGACTTTTTGCCAATACTTGACTGTGGCCGGTGGGTATTCGTTGGCCTGAACGGTGACGGTATTGATCAAGGTTTTGCTTTGCGTGTTGTGAATCGTGATCTTGACTTGCGCTTCAGCATTGGGGCCTAAATCACCTAATTGACAACTGGCTGTGCCAGCATCGCAGCTGCCGTTGCCAA